>OGPJ01000139.1_pt1 | contig 60779 bp, 47 predicted proteins | sample 1552831 | NCBI WGS metagenome assembly OGPJ01 (sample SAMEA2579914, study PRJEB22360) | human gut metagenome | biome: human gut; feature: human-associated habitat; material: faeces | place: Denmark | collected 2008/2010
CGTTTCAGGTGCGTGTGTCGAGAGGCATGCAGGTTCGAGTCCTGTTCTGGGCACCTTCTAATAGATACTGTAATACTGTCCGGGTGGTGGAATTGGTAGACACGCTACTTTGAGGGGGTAGTGGGCGTTGGCTCGTGTGAGTTCGAATCTCATCTCGGACACTATAAGAGGTCGGTTATCTCGTAGATTGCCGGCCTCTTTTTTTATTATTATTCGAGCTCCGTTGAAATTGGTGAGGGTACTGTTCATAAAATAAAGATAAAATCAATATCTTGGTACAGACAAGAGTTGTGAGGGGGATAAGAAAAACTCGGCTCAGTCGATTCATTCCGTTATTTTGTAGTTTCAGAGAGTGATGTGGTTGTAGCTGCTGTTGCGGTTGAGTCATTGGAGAAGGTTGCTACTTTCTCGTCGGCTTTCTTTTCGAACAAGTAGATATTTTCCCCTTGCCATCTACCTGAGTTGCGATACGAATTTTCTGGTATTTGCCGCAAAAGTCTTGCCGCAGCTTGGGAATCGAGAGTTTGGCGTGTGCGTGTGAATTGTTCTCGTCGGCTTAATTTGTCTACGGTTCGTTGGGCTTCCCGGAATAAAGAAGATTCGAAAGAGATAGCAGTGACGCCCGGAGCAAAAAGCACATGCAAAAAAGAACCGTTGTGCAGAGCGTAGTGGTTGACAGTAATCGAACCTTTGGTTTCGCAAACGGGGCGGTAATTATTCGATATTAGCCGGGGTAGTATCTTTTTTAGATTTTTTTGTTTCTGTCGGGGTGTGCAGTACCAGATCGCAGCCTCCCCTGTTTCCGAAAAAGAGATGGTTATAGCGCTGGTTTCGGGTAATCGGGCCGAAGAAAGTATTTCCTGCCATAACGATAGGATAGGGAATACTCGTCGTAAAACGGGTAAACGAGGTGTAATGGAGTCGATTTGCGATACTTGCTCTATTTCAAGAATTATTTTACTTTCTTCTGCGGGAATATAATCATATATACCGGCCGTTTTATATGCTTTTTCGAGCAGGTAGTTTTGCCGGAGGATATAGCCTCCTATCAGAATTAGGCATAAGGCTATACAAATAATACTTATATTCTTTTGAATCATCTTATATTCTACAAATATAACGAATAAGTGAGTGTAAAGCCAAATATAAAAATAATATTCGAGAAATGAATAAGTTTCGAGGAAAAACCGGGAGGAGGCAATCTTGTCGTCATTGTCTGTTGATAACTTCTTTATTTATTCTGCCGAATTAGTCGGTAGAGAAAAAAAATTTCATTACATTTGTTCGTTAAAGATGTAAGGGCAAAGTACCGAGTAGGCCGCTTTGCTCGGGCTTGATAGCCAGTGAAAAAGCTATCGGGAGAATGTAGTGAAACAAATAAATAAAAAGATATATTTATGAAATTTATCGTATCCAGCACGCTGTTGCTATCGCATTTGCAAACTATTAGCCGAGTAATTAACTCGAAAAACTCGATGGCTATTCTCGACAACTTTTTATTTCGTCTCGAAGGAACTCGATTGTCTATGACGGCATCGGATCAGGAGACGACTATGACTACGGCTATCGATGTAATGGAAGCCGATGGAGAGGGCGTTTTCGCTGTCAATGCGAAAATATTGCTCGAACCGTTGAAAGAGTTGCCCGATCAACCGTTGACGTTTGAGATCGATGACAATAATTTGGAAATATTCCTCTACTTCCAGAACGGACGCTATAACTTTATCGGGGTGAATGGTGACGAGTATCCTACCAAAATGCCGATGGATTCTTCTGCGGTATCGTTTTCTGTCGAAGCTCAACAATTACTTAACGGTATAGGTTGCACGTTGTTCGCTACTGCCGAGGACGAACTTCGGCCGATTATGAATGGTATATTCATGGATATTTTTGAAGATAGCGTTTCTTTCGTCGCTTCCGATACACACAAACTGGTTCGGTTCAAAAATCAGGGCATAGCCCCCGGTGTACGGGCATCGTTTATACTACCGAAAAAACCGGCCAATTTGTTGAAGGCTATACTCCCGAAAGAGAGTGGAAAGGTAGAGTTGGCTTTTGATTCGAAAAATGCATGTTTCAAACTTTCGGATTTCGTTTTGAATTGCCGGCTTATCGAGGGTAATTATCCCAATTACAACTCGGTTATTCCGACGAATAATCCCAATCGTTTAATTATCGACCGCGCTTTGTTTGTCAACGTCTTGCGTCGTGTATCCGTATTTGCCGATGCTGCTTTGGGATTGGCTAAACTACAACTGAAAAACGGGGAGTTGGTCGTATCTACCGAGAATAAAGACTATTCGATTTCGGCAGAGGAAAAAGTGGCATGCAATTATACCGGAGACGATTTGACTATTGGATTTAAAGCTTCGTTTTTGATAGAAATCTTGAATAATATATCGGCGACCGAGGTACTCGTGGAACTTTCGGATCCGACTCGCGCCGGGGTGATCCTGCCGTTGGAAAATAAAGAAAATGAAGATTTGTTGATGCTGTTGATGCCGATGATGCTCAATGATTTTTAATAAATTCTAAGCGATTGAATAACAGAAGATGAATTTGAACTTAAAGAATCCGCTTGTCTTTTTCGACTTGGAAACGACCGGAACGAATATAACGACCGACCGAATTATAGAGTTGGCTTATGTAAAGGTGTTTCCGAATGGAAAAACAGAAGAAAAAGATATTTATATCAATCCGGGAATGCCCATTCCTCCGGCTTCGACGGCCGTTCACCATATTACGGACGAAATGGTGGCCGATAAGCCGTTGTTCAAAGATGTGGCGCGGAATATTGCGAAGGTGTTCGAAGGAGCCGATATTGCCGGATTTAACTCCAATCGTTTTGATGTTCCTCTACTTATAGAAGAGTTGTTGAGAGCCGGGGTCAATCTCGATATATCGAAAAGGAAGTTTGTCGATGTACAAACTATCTATCATATCATGGAGCCTCGCACGTTAAAAGCCGCTTACAAATTCTATTGTGGAGCGCCGTTGGTCGATGCCCATTCGGCTTTGGCCGATACGCGGGCGACTTATGAGGTGTTTAAGGCTCAGCTCGACCGTTATACCGAGGAGATGAAAGAAGAGTATGAAGGAAAGTATCTCACGAACGATATAGACTCGTGGGTATCGTTTTCGACTCAAAATAGAAATGTAGATTTCGCAGGGCGTATTATTCTTAATGAGTACGATGTGGCTGTATTTAATTTCGGGAAATACAAAGGGCGTTCCGTCGAGGAAGTTTTCCAATTAGAACCGAGTTATTACAGTTGGATGATGCAGGGCGATTTCCCGTTGAATACGAAAAACGTCATAACCGAAATATATACTCGCGCACGCCGGCGTTTCTAAATTGCGTAAAAAATAGAGCTTCAACGATGTTGAAAGGAAAACATATCATATTGGGTATTACGGGTAGTATAGCTGCGTATAAAGCGGCCTATTTACTGCGTCTGCTGATAAAGCGGGGAGCCGAAGTGCAAGTGGTAATGACTCCCTCGGGGAAAGAATTCATCACGCCGGTTACCTTGTCTTCGCTGAGCGGCAAGCCTGTGGTTAGTGAGTTTTTTACGGCCAATACCGGCGAATGGCATAGCCACGTCGATTTGGGGCTTTGGGCAGATGCTTTGCTCATTGCGCCGGCCACGGCAGCGACAATCGGTAAGATGGCCAACGGGATAGCCGATAATATGCTTGTTACGACTTATCTGTCTTGTAAAGCTCCCGTTTTTGTGGCTCCGGCTATGGATTTGGATATGTATGCCCATGCTTCGACACAACGTAATTTGGATATGTTGAGGTCATATGGAAATCATATCATAGAACCGGCTACCGGTGAGTTAGCCAGTCATCTTACCGGCAAAGGACGTATGGAAGAACCCGAGAAGATAGTCGAAATACTTGATCGTTTTTTTGAAACTTCTAAGCCGCTTTCCGGGAAAAAAGTTTTGATTACAGCGGGACCTACTTACGAGAAAATCGATCCGGTGCGTTTTATCGGTAACTACTCGTCCGGGAAAATGGGATTTGCCCTTGCAGAAGCCTGTGCCGAGGCGGGAGCTGAAGTTATGTTGGTTGCTGGCCCGGTGAGTCTGAAAACGAATCATTCATCGATCGACCGTATCGATGTCGAGTCTGCCGAAGAAATGTATAGGGCTGTGCTATCTGAGTACGACCGGTCGGATATAGCGATTATGTGTGCGGCCGTCGCCGATTATGCTCCCGAAACGGTAAGCGATGTGAAATTGAAACGAACAGGGGAAGACCGGATTCTTCGACTTCGACCTAATCCCGATATAGCGGCAGAGTTGGGACGAAGAAAAAGACCCGGACAGTGTTTGGTGGGTTTTGCTCTCGAAACCAATGACGAGGAAATGAATGCCCGTTTGAAGATGGAGAAAAAGAATCTTGATTTTATCGTTTTGAATTCGTTGCGGGATGCAGGCGCAGGATTCCAATGTGATACGAATAAGGTAACTGTTATCGGCAAGCAGGGAGATCCGGTGGAGATTCCGTGTAAGCCCAAGATCGAGGTCGCTGCTGATATTGTGGATATTATCGGCCGTTATGTGTCGGAGGATCGTTGAATCGTTAAACGGTAGAAACTTTTCCATTTGAGTGTCTTGAATAAGAGAGATGATATGAAAAGAAATGTCTTGTATTTTTTACTTCTCCTCCTTCCTTTCCTGTCAGCTGCACAGGAGTTGAATTGTCGTGTAGAGGTGAATAGTGACCAGATACAGGGCACGAATAAAGAGGTGTTTACGACTTTAAAGGAAGCTATAACCGAGTATATTAACGATAGAAAATGGTCTACGGCTCAAATTTCGCCGGTCGAACGGATAGATTGCTCCATGCTTTTTACCGTTAAGGAATATACCGATAATCGGTTTGTCTGCGAGTTGCAAGTGCAATCGCGGCGTCCGGTATATAACAGTTCCTATACGACGACACTCATCAATTTCAAAGATACCAAAGTAGAGTTCAATTATCAGCAATACGAACCGCTTGTATTTTCCGAGACAAGTATAGAGAGTAATCTCACGGCTGTTATCAATTTTTATGTTTACATGATTCTCGGAGTCGATTTCGACAGTTTCTCGCCTATGGGGGGAACTCCATTCTACGAATTGGCGCATCAAGTGGTGAATCTTGGACAATCTTCTATGGAAGCCGGGTGGAAGGCTTTTGAAGATACCCGTAATCGCCATGCTTTATTATCGGCGTTTATCGAGCAGGGCACTGCCGGATTTCGACAGTTATGGTATGACTATCATCGAGGCGGTTTGGACGAAATGGCTTTGAGTGTAGATAAAGGACGGGCAAAAATAACCGATGCTATACAGCAATTACAGAAAGTATACGAAGCTGCACCGATGTCGGTACTCATTCCTTTATTTAAAGATGCGAAACTCGATGAATTGGTAAATGTGTATTCAAAAGCTCCGGTTTCGGAAAAAGAATCGGTATATGAAACGTTGAGTGGTATCTATCCTACTGAGAATACGATACTCGAGAAAATACGTCAGACAGAAAGATAAAGTGTAGTTACTATGATCAAGAAATTGAGTATTCGCAATTATACGCTTATCGATGAACTCAATATTGAATTTAACTCGGGTTTTTCGGTGATAACAGGTGAAACGGGGGCCGGTAAATCTATCATATTAGGTGCATTGTCGTTGATATTGGGGCAGCGTGCTGATTTGAAATCATTGAAACGTACCGATGAAAAGTCGGTAATAGAAGGTCTTTTCGATATATCGTCGTATCATCTGCAATCTTTTTTTGAAGAGAACGAACTGGACTATGATGCTAAGGAGTGTATTTTGAGAAGAGAGATTCTTCCGTCGGGCAAGTCGAGGGCTTTTATCAATGATACGCCGGTTTCTGTGACTCAGTTGAAATCATTAGGAGAACAGCTTATCGATATACATTCTCAGCATCAGAATCTTTTGTTGGCCGATTCTCATTTTCAGTTACGTGTCGTCGATACGATGGCCGGAAATTTTAGTTTATTGTCCGATTATCAACGGGAGTATCGTTCGTGGCATGAATTATTGAGAGAATATGCTCGATTACAAGATGAAAATCGATTGGGTAGGGAAGAAGAAGATTACTTGCGGTATCAGTTGTTCCAGTTAGAGGCGGCACAATTGAAAGAAGGAGAGCAAGAAGAATTGGAGGTAGAGCAGCAAACGTTGCAACATGCCGAGGAAATAAAGGGCGAGTTGGCGGTTATTCAGGGATATTTGCATGAAGAAGAGACTGGTGTTGTTCCTCTCCTGAATGCAGCATTGTCCAAAATGAAATCTCTCTCCCGGTTATACCCCGAAATCGATGAGTTGGTGGGACGGATTGAATCGGATTATATCGATTTGAAAGATATTGCTTCGTCGGTCGATCATTCCCAAGATAGCCTGAGTGTAGATCCCGACCGATTGTCTTGGGTTGAAAATCGTCTGGATATTTACTACTCTTTGCAGCAGAAGCATAGGGTGAGTACGGCCGTTGAATTGTTGGCTCTGAGAGATTCTTTTGCCGATAAGTTGACCCGTATTGAAAATTTCGATGAGGAACTGTCGGAGTTAAGGAGAAAAATCGAGGTGCGGGAGCGAAGGGTGAGTGAGCTTGTTGGCAAACTTTCGGCAGAACGGAGAAAAGCTGCCGATCAAATATCCCGAACGTTAACTGAAAGGGTGAAACCTTTGGGGATGCCGAATCTGCGGTTCGAAATAGAAATTTCTCCTCGTCAGCAATATGACGAAAATGGAGGTGATATTATTCGTTTTTTGTTTTCTGCCAATAAAAATCAACCGTTACAATCGGTATCCGAGGTCGCTTCTGGTGGAGAAATATCGAGATTGATGCTTTCGTTAAAAGCTCTCATTGCTCATGCTATGGCATTACCCTCGATTGTTTTTGATGAGGTCGATACGGGTGTGTCGGGAGAGATTGCCGATAAGATGGCCGGAATTATGAGAGAGATGGCCGAGTGCATGCAGGTGATCAGTATCACTCATCTGCCGCAGGTCGCTTCTCTGGGACAAACGCATTATCGGGTTTATAAAAGTGATACGGAAACATCGACAGCCACTCATTTGATTAAGTTATCGGAAAAAGAGAGGATCGAGGAAATCGCTCGTATGCTGAGTGGTTCCTCTTTGACAGCTGCGGCTTTGGATAATGCTTGTGAATTATTGAAACGTAATGACTTGAAAGATGGAAAAAAATGAAATGATTTTTGGCATCCGAGCTGTAATAGAAGCAGTGGAAGCCGGAAAGGAAATAGATAAGATTCTGATAAAGAAAGACCTTCAAGGCGATTTGGCGAAAGAACTTTTCGATTTGATAAAAGGTCGGGGATTTTTCGTTCAGCGTGTACCGGTCGAACGATTGAACCGGATTACCCGCAAAAATCATCAAGGAGTGATCGCTTTTATCTCGGCGGTGTCGTATCAGCGGTTGGGAGATATAATCCCTTCTTTGTTCGAGGAGGGGAAGGTTCCATTCATTGTTCTTCTCGATGGAATTACCGATGTACGTAATTTTGGAGCGATTGCTCGAACGTGTGAATGTACAGGCGTAGATGCCATTGTGTTACCCGAACGGGGAAGTGTCAGTGTGAATGCCGATGCGGTAAAAACTTCGGCGGGAGCTTTGTTGCATATCCCTGTTTGTCGAGAGCGCTCAATACATAGTGCTATTCGTTATTTGAAAGATAGCGGGATTAAAGTGGTCGCCGCTTCTGAGAAGGCTGTTATGAATTACATACGGGTGGATTATACGGTCCCCGTAGCAGTGGTTATGGGCGCTGAGGATACAGGGGTCGATGCCGATAATTTACGTTTGTGCGACGAGATGGTTGCTATCCCTCAGGTTGGGAACATCGGTTCGCTCAATGTTTCTGTGGCAGCAGGCGTCATGATGTATGAAGTGGTTAGACAAAGATTTAGCGGCGATTCAGTTTTTTGATTTATAGAGAAGAAGGAATAAAGTTTTACAAATAATAAACTTCATTCCTTCTTCTCTATAAGCCTAAAACATCGTATTTTACTTTTTATTCTTAACGGTTTTTAATCTGTAATGCTCTGGTTTAGCAGGGGTATTCATTTGGTCGTCAAGAATAACGACCGTTGTATCGCTTTCTACCCACAAATTGACGGTTTGATTCGATCCGCTGTCGGGGACTAGCTTGTAAACTTTGGCTGCTTTATCTTTTTTAGTCCCTTTATGTGATAGCTTTTTCCCTTTACTGTTTATTTTTTTCCCGCTTTTCCCATCGGCTGTTATATAGGTTGTTGTCATTTGGTATACGCCATTGACACTGTCTATCTTTTGGGTAATGATTACCAAGTAGTCCATACTGTCTTTTTTCCCAGAAGCTGTCGGTACTGTACCTTCATAAGCGAATACATCTACCAGTCCGGTCGAATCGGTTCCTACGATTTCTACGGCTTCGCCTTCGCCGGTCATCTGATTTTGTTTATTGTTTGACTGGCAAGCGATAAGAGCTGCCACGGTGAATAATGTAAAAACAAATTTTTTCATATCGTTATATATTGGTTTTTCCCTATAACATGTCGAAGCAATAAAAAGTTTACCCGAGTTGATAAAATCGCCTCAAAATTGTTTGAATAGATTCTGCGTGCCAACGGGCTATTTTTTCTCGTCCGCATTCCGATAGAAGTATTTTGCAATCTGCGTAGTTATCCATAAAAAGGTTTTCGGTGAGAAGTGCGGGGCAAACAGATTCTCTTAATATACCGAAATTCTCTTCTTTACAACCTCGAAAACGAAGTTCGGGAAAATGATTTTTCCAAAGGTCTTGAAATATTTCGGCGTATGATTTGCTTTTGTGACTACCTGAATAGGTAAACATTTCTCCACCGCTTCCTCCACCAGCATTCGCATGGATAGAGATAAGTAAACAATCACTTTGTTTGGCGATCGTATTGGCCCGTTTGCTGCGTTCCGATAAAGAAATATCTTCTTTTTCGGGTACTAGTCGGACACAAGAGATACCGGCCTTTTTCAATAGAATTTCTATTCGGGATACGATGTCGCGGTTAAACTCCCATTCGAATAGTTGACTACCGTCGGGCCATATAGGAGACCTCTTTCCCGGTGTATCGTATCCGTGCCCGTTGTCTAAAAGAATTTTTACCATAGTTCGATTTTATTTGGGTGGACAAATTTAGGGGGCTAGATGTTTATATTTATGGCATAATGATATACAGTAACAACAATTAGGTATGGCAAAGTACTTATTTCACCTAAAAAGGGGATTGTATAACTCTTGGGAATGCTGTTCCTTTGTCATGTCGAAACAATGATATTTCGCTATATTTGTAGAATATAGGATGCGGTTCGGCAGAGTCAAATCGGAAATGAGGTTTCCGTTTGCCTTTGCGCTCACCTTTGGTTATATTTGTATTTCAATGATACAAAAAAGTAAAAGAAAAAAATATGTATAAACTCGGAGCATATAATCAGAATAACCGAATGAGCGATTTGGTTTGTGACAATTACCCTGTGTTGTTAGTCATGAGCCGTTTCGGCATCGCGTTGGGTTTCGGCGATAAAAGTATCGGGGAGGTTTGTCGGGAAAATGGTGTACATACCGAAACATTTTTGGCCGTAGTTAATTTATTGTTAGACGAGGGTGATGTCGATGACTATAAAAATGTTATATCTGCCGGGGCTTTATTGGAGTATTTACATAATTCTCACGACTATTTTCTGAATTTCAGATTACCGGCTATTCGTTGTAATCTACTGAATGCGATAGATGGAGGAGAGAAAGATATTTCTATTGCAATTCTTCGGTTTTTCGACGAGTATGTAGCCGAGGTTCAGAAACACATGCGGTATGAAGAGAGTACTGTTTTTCCTTATGTAAACTCTTTATTGGCAGGTGTAAAGCCCGATATGTACAATATTGCGATATTTCGAAAACGACACGATCAAGTTGAAGCGAAATTGACCGAACTGAAAAATATATTGATAAAATATTATCCGGCATCGAGTAGTAATGAGCTGAATAGCGTGTTGTTCGATATATTTACATGCGAACAAGATTTAGCTTCGCATAATTATATAGAGGATTATCTTTTTATTCCGGTCATTCAAACGCTGGAATATAATATAGAAAGAAAAAAATGAAGCCTGTATTAAAAGTCGTCATAGCAGAACCTTCATTGATTATCCGTAAGGGATTATTGACTGTGTTGAAAAAACTGTCGACTCTCAATATCGAAGCGGCCGAAGTTGCCGATATGCAGCAGCTCCCAGCATTATTGTCGTGGCGTAGGCCAGATATATTGATTATAGATCCGGGATTGGCAGGTATATCGTCTATTATACAATTTAAGAAGAGCCTTGAAGGTCTCTCATTGAAATGCATTGCTTTACAGCATTCTTTGGCAGATGCTTCGGTTTTAAAAATGTATGATGGAGTCATCTCGGTGTACGATTCGGCAGAGCAGATTAAGGAAACGTTTGAATCGATGGTGCAGGCTTCTTCTGAAAAAGAAGAACGACAAGAACCGCTCACCGAGAGAGAAAAAGAGATTATTATAGGCGTTGTGAAAGGAATGACCAATAAGCAGATCGCTGAAAAATTGTGTTTGTCTGCCCATACAGTCATAACCCATAGGAGAAACATCGCAGGGAAATTGCAAATACATAGTCCGGCTGGATTGACAATCTATGCCATAGTGAATAAATTTGTGGACATCAATGATATAAAAGATTCCATTTATAGCCGTGAGGAGTGATTACTTCGTTATATAAGTTATTTGATGTTGTTTTTGGGAAAATCCGCCTATGGGTTAGGCGGATTTTTTCATGGTGATAAATGGTAGGAAGTTGGTATGATGTAAATTTGTTTCGACTATCTTTGCATTATAAAAAAGAAAGAATGATTAAAGCCCTGTTTTTCGATATTGACGGTACACTTGTGAGTTTTCATACTCATCGTATTCCTCGTTCTACGGTAGAATCGTTGGAGAAAGCCAAAAAGAAAGGATTGAAAATCTTTATCTCTACGGGACGACCTTTGACTTATATCAATAATCTCGATGATATCAAAAGCCTTATTGATGGATATATTACTACGAATGGCGCTTATATATTGGTCGGAGATAAGGTAATCGCTTGCCATGCAATTCCCAAAGAAGATGTTTGTGCAATGATGAAATTTTCCGATGAGCGGAAATTCCCGTGTATATTGGTGGGAGAATCGGAAGCTCTGGTCTATAACACGACTCGGGAAATCGAAGAATTTTTCCATCGGTTTCTCGATTTGAACGATATCTCCGGTAATATCTCTTTGAGTGCTCTTTTGCAACAACGCATTATACAGATGACACCGATTATTACAGCCGAGGAAGAGGCAGAGATTATGCCTTGTTTATCTTCTTGTGAGTCCAGTCGGTGGTATCCTGCTTTTGCCGATGTAACCGCTAAGGGAGTAGATAAAGGAGAGGGGGTGAAATCGGTTGCAAAATATTGTGGTTTTTCCATAAGCGAAGTAATGGCGTTTGGCGATGGAGGAAACGATACCAATATGTTGAAAGTCGCGGGTATTGGTGTCGCTATGGGTAATGCCGGAGATTCGCTAAAAAAGGTAGCCGATTATGTGACAACTACTGTCGATGACGATGGTATAAAACGAGCTTTGGAGTATTTTCATGTAATATAAAAACCGCCCGATAATATAAAATCGGGCGGTTTTCTATATATGATCGGTTGTTTTTACGGTATTACCACACTAAACTCAGCGATAGAGGTCTTTTGGTTTCCGTTTATCTCTTCGATGGGTTCTAATTTCAAGTATCTTGTTTCCAAGACTTTCCCGAATGTGACGAATTGAGGAATAGGATTGTTCTTTATGTTGCTGAATTCACCGTTAAGTATAATGCCTTTCCATTCTTTTCCGTCGTTACTTTGATACAAATTATAGTGGAAAATAGTCCCATCGGTATTCCCTTCTTGTACCGGTGTGTAACAGAACCCTTTTATGCTTCGTATTTTTCCGAGATCGATGAGGATAGGAGAAAGACCGTCGCTGTAAATAGCAGTCTCGATTTTTTTGTCAATAGCTTCTACTGCTTCTTTATCTCCGATAAGACACTCTTGGGGAGTGAAAACCGAATTTTGTGCTTCTTCTGATTTTTCTATAATAGGGTTTGCATAGAATATTCCGGTTCGTAATATGGAGAAATCGGCTCTTGTCCGATTAATAGTCACTCTTAATTTGTCGGCGATAACATCGTCGAATCTCACCAGTCGTTTATATCCTATTGTTGTGCCTTCGGAGATTTTTTCCCATACTCCGTTTATCGAAGCCTCTACGGTAAATGCTTCAATTCGTTGCCCGTTCTGTATATCCTCTTGCAGTAAGAGTGTATTCACGGGAGTCGTAGCCGTTATATTTATCTCGAAGGAATCGCCCTCTTTCCCGGTAATTTTTTCGTGAGAAGTTTTTCCATAATCGGTTGCAAATGTATGGCTTATATATTGAGCCAGTTCTTGAAGCCGTTTGGTGTCGTTTTCATGAATCAACCCCCTTGTGTCGGGAGGAATATTGAGCAGTAAAACAGAATTGTATCCTACCGATTTGAAATAGATGTCCACCAATGTAGAAAGCGATTTTACCTTATCGTCTTCTTCCCGATGATAGAACCAGCCCGGACGAATCGATACATCGACTTCCGACGGGTACCAAAATAATTCGGTCGCTTGTTCTAAAAGGGCTCGACTGCCGAGGTCTTTGGATAAATGGGATATACCTATTGCATTACAAACGCTGTCTGAACGGGAGTAACTACTCGGAATGAGGGCTGTTGCGCTCCATTCGGTTTCCCGCCCATATCCTTTTTCGTTTCCTACCCATCTCACGTCATCGCCCATAATGGCTGTGACAGCTTGGGGTTGCAATTCTCGTATGGTTTTAAGGATCGAGTCCCAGTCATATTCTTGTTTTTTACCATTAGGACCTTCACCGCAAGCCCCGTCGAACCAAACTTCGTGTATTTCGCCGTAGTTTGAGAGTAACTCGGTAAGTTGTTCGATGAAAAATTTATTGTATTCGGGCGAGTTTCCGTAGCAAGATGCATTTCTGTCCCACGGAGATAGGTAAACACCGAATTTGATACCATATTTGTCGCAAGCCTCTTTCATCTCTTTGACTACATCGCCTTTTCCTTCTTTCCAGGGTGATGAAGCGACCGAGTGACTGGTTGTAGCAGTGGGCCATAAACAAAAACCGTCATGATGTTTGGCTGTGAGAATCGCCATTTTAAATCCGGCATCTTTCAGCGTTTTTACCCATTGTTCGGCATCTAACTGAGTGGGGTTAAAAAGTTTGGGATCTTCCTTCCCGTCTCCCCATTCTCGATTGGTAAAGGTGTTTATACCGAAGTGTAGAAATGCGGTCAGTTCCAATTGCTGCCATGCTAGTTGTTGAGGTGTAGGAGTCAGGTGTGCTGCCATTTCGACTTTTTGTTCGATTGTCGAGCCTTCGGGAAAAACGAGATGTTTTTCGTAATATTGTTTTTTGTTCGACTGACAACCTGCGAATAGAGCACAAATAGTGAGAAAAACACATGTATTTTTCATTGGGTATAAATAATTAGTTTCCGTACAAAGATAATGATTCTATACAAAAAATAAAATACCTGTAAAATGTATGCTTTTTAAAGTCAAAAGATAATGGGTGGTATTTTTTATTTTAGATTTTTTTTGGTTTGACTTAACCGATTGAGAAATAAACTTTTAGCGAATTATTTGAGAGGTGACGGTAACGACTTGGCAACCGTGCGAATTTCAGCGATTTGTGGCGCTATGCTGTCAAATAACGCTCTTAAATTCAATTATATAATAAATTATACACAATGATATTAGTCCATATTGGAGATAATTGAATAATTATTGTTTTCTTTTTCGTTCAAATGGATATTCCTCTCGCCAAACATTCTCTTTTATGGTGTATATATAATATTTGTCCTCAAAAATCTCATCATCTATTTGATGGAAAGATGCAGCATCAATGTCATTGAGTTGTTTCCGAGAATAAAAAACATGATTTTTATCTGTAGCAATATGTCCATAAAAATAGAACTTGGCTTCGGAAACATTGAGAGAGTCTTTCAAAATGCGGTTTCCATTGTTAAACAACATATCATTAACAATGCATTTACTCAATCCAACTTCTTCGAAACGGTACACTTCGATGTCTTTGACAATAACATTAGCAAGATATATAATATTTCTTCCATTACGCAGATAATGACTGCCAGCGTTTAGGGTATCAATAGGTGACTGCAAGGAATCTACTTTTATTACTTCCCATTTATTTAGTGAGCTGTTCCAACTATCCATATAGATACAATCTTTATCGGTCCACCAGTGAGTTTCGCCTAAAGGAGCGAACGTATTTCTATCTACATCGAGTTTTGTTTCATCGTGATAGACAAAATCCTTATCGCGTATCCATGTCCAATCCTGACCATCGCCTTTATAGACAAAATGTTCAGCACTAGCCACATCGATATTACAGTAGGAAGGTCGAAAACTAGACATATCTACATCATAAACAAAAACATGGTCTTTATCTTTTGGTAAGCCGCTTTTATCTACGCTGAAAGATACAGCATCGGCGGTCTCTATAATTTTGTCTTGATACCATACATGTTTTTTATCCTTTGCCCAATTATCATACAAAATTATAAATGTCTCTTCATTCACATCTTTCAAATATCCCCAATGACCAAAGTTTATGAGATTTAGTACATGCTCAACAGATATATAGTAAATACCTCTCCAATTTTTATAGTAAGTACTATAATTGGAACAAATCCGTTTCCCTCTTGGAATAGGCAATCCGAAGAAAAACGATATAAACCAATAAAATATAATGATTATTATAATTGTTTTGAATAGTACTTTACGCCTATATTTCTTGATTTTCATAATGTCTCAAATTGTAATTCAATGGTAAATTTATACAAAATCGCCGTACATAAAACTTTTATGAGCGGCGATTTTACTGTTTTTCATCGTGATACAAAAGTTACAGCTTTATCTCTCTGTCTTTCCTTTGCGGTTGTGTTGGCCGGCGTATGTTCTGCCTTAACTTTTCGAACTGCTCCTTGAACCAATCGGTAATAGGTTTTCGGTCAATGGCAAGAACCGATCTCGTCCCGTCCGTGGGGTCTTTCACCACTTGAAACCCTGCCTTTTCGGTCGTGAATTTCCGTCCGTGTTCCTCCGAATAGAGTTCCCCTGCATATTCCAACGGCTTTTCCTTGACGAGCGTCGCGGTCTGCCTTTCATCGAATTCCATAAGGTGACACAGTTTTTCAATGCGCAACATTTCACGCAGGTGGGGAAACCATGCCACTACCTTTGCGATTACTGTTTTCAGAAACGATATTTCCTCCTTGTCTGCTATCTCCCTGCTGTGCTTCTGTTGCATTTCCCGTATCTCTCGGCTGTGATCTGCCTGTATGGTTTGTATTCGGGTTTGCAGGGCTTCGATGGTTTTCTCGTGGCTGGTTTTCCCTATGCATGGTGGTGTTCGCTCTATCCAGCGTCTTGACTCTGTTGTTTCTGAAAAGAGAACCTACACTTTCGGCAATGTTGGTGGCTGCTGTGTTTACAGCCCCTTTCAGTTTCTCGGTCTGTATCTCTTTTTTTACCTGTCTTAGTTCCTTCCGAGCCGTTTCTTTCTGCCTCTTCAAATCCCGGGCTTCCGCTTGCGGACAGTCGGCGTATCTTCAGTCTGCCCGCATCTTATCGGCTTGATGATTCTGAAGTGGCTGTCTGCACTCGCTGTACTCATTTTGCCTATTATGCCGAACGATCTAGTCAAACACCCTCCTTTATTATTTTTTTTCTTTCGGTTGGGTACAAGATTTTGTCACTCGCTTATTCTGTAGTAATTTTCGAATAGCTTTTTGTATATATTCGATTTATATCTTTTTGAGAAAAAACACTATCTTTGGCAAAATTTATATATAAGGCAAATATGGCAGGAAACTCTATATAAGGGTCATTTTTCATTTTTCGTTACAACGAATATAGGGTTCATTTTGCATTTGTCGAAAAGATAGTACCAATGAAAGCAGAAGCAAAATGTTGAATTATGGAGAGTCGTTTCGGTATTTTCACGGAAATAAGAAATAGTTGTTTAATATAATAAATACAGGGACTTCTAATATTTAAATGATTCTATGAAAACATTGTCCCAATTTTGTTTTCCTATTTAACGGGAATAGCGGCGACTATTGTCGTTTTTCCTTTTTCGATATTGAAAACAGAAGATGAAGTTCCTATTCGTTGTAATTATAGAATAAAAATAAGGGAAAGAAATTTAGAAATAAGTTGTCCAATATAAAATTGTAGTGATGGAGAAAAGTTATAGAATTTTTTTGTGTCTGTTTTTCTATTTTCCGGTTGTTTTTGCCGGAAATATGAAATTATATTATGAGCGTCCGGCAGAGTATTTCGAAGAGGCTCTCGTTATAGGGAATGGGACGATGGGAGCGACTCTATATGGCGGTGTAAAAAAAGATAAGATTTCATTTAACGATATAACACTTTGGACAGGAGAACCCGAAAGTGAAAATTCTTCTCCCGATGCTTTTAATGTTATTCCCGAAATCAGAGCTTTACTGGATAATGAGGATTATCAAGGGGCAGATAAGGCTCAATACAAGGTACAAGGACATTACAGCGAAAATTATCAGCCACTTGGAACATTGACGATAGAATATCTTGATGATACAGCTGGCATTTCAGATTACCACCGATGGCTCGATATTGGTAATGCTACGGCACGAACGCAATACTTGAAGGACGGAAAACTTTTTACGAGCGATTATTTTGCATCGGCTCCCGATTCGGTGATTGTCATTCGTTTGAAATCTGAAAATAAGGAAGGAATTCATGCGTCGCTTTCGTTCGATTCTCCGTTACCTCATAGCTCGCAGGTGGCCGATAATGAAATATCTGTTGAAGGTTATGCGGCTTATCATTCGTTTCCGGTTTATTATAAGGCGGAAGATAAGCATCGCTATGATCCGGAAAGAGGCATTCACTTTAAGACTCTTGTGAGGGTTTTGAGTGTCGATGGGAGTGTAAAGGATCGATATTCGGATAGTCGTATCGAGATTGACGGGAGCACAGAAGTGCTCATTTTGATAGCGAATGTTACGAGTTTTAATGGTTTTGACAAGGATCCGGTTAAAGAGGGGCGTAATTATCGCAGTCATGTAGAAAAACGTATGAAGTGTGCTGTCGGCAAAACCTATGATGCTTTGCGAGAGGCACATATTAGAGACTATAAATATTATTTCGACCGTGTAAAACTCGATTTAGGAGATACAGATGACGATATTGCGGCATTGCCGACAGACAAACAGTTACTTTTTTATACCGATTGTAAGCAACAAAATCCAGATTTAGAGGAACTTTATTTTCAATTTGGGCGTTATTTGCTCATATCTAGCTCTCGTACTTCGGGAGTTCCGGCCAATTTGCAAGGCCTGTGGAACGAAAGTGTGCTTCCGCCTTGGAGCAGTAACTATACAGTCAATATTAATCTCGAAGAAAATTATTGGGCTTCCGGTACGGCTAATCTGATAGAGATGCAATATCCGCTGATAGAGTTTATTGCTAATCTCAGTAAGACGGGAAGAAAAACCGCAAAGGATTATTATGGAGTAGGGCGAGGTTGGTGCTTGGGGCATAATTCGGATATTTGGGCGATGACGTGTCCTGTTGGTCTGAATGAGGGAGACCCTTCATGGGCTTGTTGGACGATGGGGGGGACATGGTTGTCTACTCACATTTGGGAGCATTATCTTTTTACGTTGGACAAGGAATTTTTGCGTGAATTTTATCCTGTGTTAAAGGGTGCGGCAGAGTTTTGCATGGATTGGTTAGTCGAGAAAGATGGAAAACTTGTGACCTCGCCCGGAACCTCCCCCGAAAATAAGTACATTACGCCTGATGGGTATGTGGGGGCTACTTCCTATGGAAACACTTCCGATTTGGCGATGATACGCGAATGCCTTATGGATGCCGCCGAAGCCTCGAAGGTGCTCGGGGTGGATAAGTCTTTCAGGAAAAGAATTAAAAAGACTCTTTCTCGGTTGTATCCGTATCAAATTGGGAAGGACGGTAATTTGCAAGAGTGGTATTACGACTGGCAAGATCAGGACCCATATCATCGGCATCAATCTCATCTTTTCGGGTTGTATCCGGGGCATCATTTGTCGGTTGAGGAAACTCCCGAATTGGCGGCAGCTTGTGCCCGTACACTCCAAATTAAAGGAGATGAAACGACCGGGTGGAGCACCGGGTGGCGTGTAAACCTTTTGGCCCGGTTACAAGAGGGGGAAAAAGCCTATCATATGTATCGTAGGCTTCTTCGGTATGTCAGTCCCGATAACTATAAAGGAGAAGATGCGCGGCGTGGGGGTGGAACTTACCCGAATTTGTTGGATGCTCATTCGCCTTTTCAAATAGATGGTAACTTTGGCGGGTGTTCGGGTGTTATAGAAATGCTCATGCAATCTTCGACCAATAAGATCGTTCTTCTTCCGGCATTGCCAGAGTCTTGGGCCGATGGTAAAGTACAAGGTATTTGTGCTCGTGGCGGGTTTGTCGTCGATATGGAATGGAAAAATAGAGAAGTTGTATCATTAATTGTCTCTTCCCTTAAAGGAGGACGAACTGTGATTTGCTTCAATGGAGTTTCGAAAAAAGTCGTATTTAAAGCCGGTGAGAGGAAAAGATTGTTGTAGCAGACAAGTGTCAAGGGGTGTTCTATTTTTAGTTAAATGCTCATCAGGCCTTTTCTATACTGAGATCTTGTTTTTACCTTTAAAAGTTAATTGTTCATTATTTTAATTTTATGAGAAAAATCATTTTTTTTGTTGTGTCATTTTATTCTTTAATGCTTCTTTTGGTCGCATGTGGCAACGGGGAAGAGGTATTGTATGAACAGCCTCGGTTTAGTATAAGATCGGACATTCAAGGGGTTACAAGAACTCCTGTGCTCGATGGCGATGGCCGGGGATACTTTATCGAGGGTGATGTGAATACAGTTTTTTTTCAAGATAGAAATGGCAAATTGCTTAAAGAAATTTCTTACACCTATGGAAATACATATTATTGGAGTGATTTTCAGTTGGAAAATGCGACCGATGGATTGCTGGTTTCCGCTTGTTATCCTCCTGTGAAAGCCGATCGCCCGACCGACTTCTCTTGGGACGTTACTTCATCGAATCTTGCGATTGCTGATTTTTTGGCCGCCTCTCCTGTGGAAGTGATACAAGGGGTGACAACCGATGTTGTCTTGAAGTTCAATCATCTTATGCACAAAATTGTTGTTAAATTGAAAGCCGATGGAACTACTGTCACGGAAGAAGATTTGAGCAAAGCTAAAATTTCGATATACAATTTCCGGCCTACGGCTGTGATAGATTTGTTGAGCGCAGAAGTGAAAGGGGCTTCCGGGACGATGGCTCGATTGGAATCCACAGGCGTTGAATCGGCCTTCATTCTGCCACCGCAAACCGTAGGAACGATCGAAGTGAAAGTAGAGTTGGAAGATCGCTCTCAGACTTTCCGGCTCTCAGAGTGTAAGGTAAACTCATCATTCCTTACACAGTTGCAAAGCGGTAAATTCTTTACACTCGTAATATCTGTTAGCAGAGGTTCATTTACGATTACCGGTCAGGATATCGATCCTTGGGGAAGTCAGGGAGAGGCCAACGGGGATATTATTATCTAAATTTATATCGTAGAGCATGAGATTCAAAACATACCCTTTTCTCCGATTGCTGTTGCTGTTGGAAATAATGTCGTTGTGTGCCTGTACGATAGATGATGGGGAGGCTTATCCGGAAAATGAATGGGTACGATTGACAGCGACTATTGCGCCTCTATCCGGAACCTCTCGGGCTCATGTCGGAGACAAGGGAAATGAATCCTTTCAGATAGAAGACAGGATAACACTCTTTATCACACCTCAGGGAGAATCTTCTTCTGGAGCATTGGAACGTTCGATGAGCCTTGCTCCTGGGGGTTGGTCTCCGAGGCTTACATGGCAGGAAATTAAGGGAAGACAGATAGATTTTTCCGCTTTTTATCCGGAAATTTCTGTTTCTGGTTCCGGTATCTTTATGCATACAGTGGCGCTTGACCAACGTACAGACGAGTCCTTTTCCAAATCCGATTTATTGGCGGCTTCTACTAGGGTGGAGCGGGGCAATGCCGTGTCGCTCACCTTTCAGCATCAGTTAAGTCTGATAGAGTTGCGCTTGACTAGTTCGTCGACATTTACGGCAGAGCAACTTTCCAAGGCTGTGGTGCGCATACATGCTTGCTCGTCGGTTCAATTGCAGGCCGTGCCGACACCAAAAGTTTTGCAGCATATGGAAGACCGCATGGAAAACATAGTCTTTCATCGGGAAGAAGCCGGTACTTATCATGTGATTCTTCCTCCACAGCCCATACAAGAGCCGTGGCGGAAAAAATGGATAGAAATAGAGTTAGAGGGAAATACCTATATCTATGGCGCTCCTTTGGAATTGAATGGCGGAGAGGAATTTATTGCATTGAAGTCGGGGCAGCAACTGACACTGAACCTCAATCTTGACCGAGAACAGATTACAGAAGACTGGGCCAACAAGACCGTTTGGGTATATGGATTGAAGGATATACCCCCGGTTGATACGTGGAATTATGCGACAGACGATGGTCTTGGACATGGATTTGTGGGATTGAAATGGAATAGTCTGTATGGTTGGTATGACTGCAACAAGAAGAATCCTCAGGAAGGAACTGGTCTTGACTCCAATATGTGCTGGGCGGCTGCTTGTTCCAACATGATTTATTGGTGGTTGGAACAAAATGCGGAATATGTTCGTCGATACGGCTATTCGGGACCCTCCCAATATGGAAACTCTATTGACAGCGATGTGTTTGAATTGTATCGGACGCATTTCAATGATACGGGCAATGATGTAGCTGGCGCATTGAGTTGGTTTTTTACCGGTCGTTCACTGAGTGGCGGAAAGCAGAGTCCGGCTTATTTTAAAGAACTTTTGGGTGAAAATGAATTTGTGTCGACGGTCATTCCTATTTATACCGGTCGATCGCTTAGTGATGAATTGAAAATCTTGTTCAATTCACCGAAAGCGATAGAATGCACCATTTCTACATCGAGGTTAATACATGCGATTAATATTTGGGGAGCGGAGTTCGATGAAAACGGAGAGGTCTGTGCGTTGTATATTACCGATAACAATGACTCTGACCTTTATCGGCAGCCGGAAGGTTTCTCTTTTTTGGATCGTAAGAAAACACAAGCCGGCCTGCTATACAAACCGGTGAAGCGTATCTCCGATAAATACTACATGGAAGGAAGCATTAAAGGCAATTACAGTTTTTACATAAATGAGTTGAACACCCTTGACTTGATGCGCGATAAATGGGAAACTTTTTTTAAGGAGTAGAGCTGTGCTCTATATGATGGACTACCACTGTATTTGCTCCGGAGGTATTCCCGAATGGTATGGTTTCAACACTGCGAAATGCTTCTCTTTATCTAAATTTGAAAACTTAAAAGGTCATAAAGACTATTACTATTGATTTTGAAAAATATCGTTTAGCTATCAATCGGGTAAGCGTTATTTCCCTTTTTGTGCTAAAAAACATATTAAAATGTTTGGTTATAAAGAACAAAACACCCAAATGAAAATGATTGGTATGTTGATTATTATTAGTATTTTTGTGAAAAGTTAATACCATTGATTATGAAAAAATTAATATTATTATTTATCCTTACTTTATTCGGAATGAGTTGTGTAGTTGCTCAAGACAATAATCTATCTCAAACTACTGACTTAAAAGCTTATGTAGATAGCCTTTCTACAAAGTTAAATACATTGCAACATGATTATGATTACCTGTATTGTAGTCATGAAATTAATCAGCTAGAGTCTGAACTTAAAGATTTAGTGCATAATGTAGATATTAGGTCAAATGCTATTCTTATCAGTTGCTATCATGGGGGATATGATTCTGGTTTATACTCTGCTTATAGAAGTTCTTACAACGCACAGGTTGGCTTATATGACTCTGTTAAGGAAAGGGTTGAAGTTGGTCAAAGGGCCGTAGGATTAAAGATTCTTTCTTCTAATTTTACCCAAAATGAAATAGACGTTTTGATGAAAGGTTGTAAATTCCTTGATAGTTGTTTGTCAACACTGCAATCTTCATTAGATTATTGTGAGTTTGTTTTAGGCATGTATAGAGATTTGAAATAATTTTCGTCTTTTAATAGCATGAAAAGTTAGAGTATCTTTGTGGTACTCTAACTTTTTTGTACTATGAAAATAATTATCAACGGTAAAACTGCTATTCTAAGGAAAGGAACATCGTTTAAGTTCGTTTCTGAAAATTACTCTGTAATGCTACGGAGTATTTCAGTTTTCATTATCGTAGATATTTTAAACCTCCTCCCCTGTGTTTTGTCCAGCAAAATATAGGGGAGGTGTCCGCAAGAACGGAGGGGTTAACCTTTACCGCAAAAAACTTATGAAACCTTTCCAACCCCTCTCCTCAGAAACTGTCGTTCCTTCGGTCTCTCCCCTATACCGCTAACGCAGCACGAACTATATTAAAAAATACGTAAAACGAGTAAAAATACGGGACAAAGGAGCAAGCTAAGGGGAGAAAGGTAAATACACCCCCTCTCATTCATTAACATTCAAGTCTATCCCCATGAATTTTCTACTGAGCCGTTATTGTTAATTCTCTTTGGTTTGGAGCTGAAAAAAGGGAACTGTAAAAGTTCCCTTTCGTGATCCGCTTGGGGCTCGAACCCAAGACCCCAACATTAAAAGTGTTGTGCTCTACCAGCTGAGCTAGCGAATCTAACCTTGTCGCTTTTTGTAAAAGCGTTGCAAAGATACGGCTTTTATTGGAATATGCAAGCGGTATCTGTAAATTATTATACTTAATTTTATCGGTATAAAGTCATATTTTTATTTTATACTTTGATTATTAGCGCATAATACTTTCAAAAAGAGGTATAAGTAAAGAGGTGATAACTCCCATCAGCCCGATGGCCAAGCCACTGATAGCCCCTTCGACCGCACCCAATTCGATGGCTCGCGCCGTTCCTAGCCCATGTGCCGCCGAACCTAAGGCAAGCCCTCTGGCTACTCGGCTGTTGACGTGGCAGCGGTCGAGAATGGCAGGACCGACGATACCACCCAAAAGCCCGCAGCCAAATACGATAACTGCGGTGAGCGACGGTATGCCATTCGAGTGTTCCGACAAGGAGATAGCGATGGGTATGGTTACCGATTTGGGTTGCAGTGACGAGGTGATAGCCTCGTCTACTCCCATGATTCTGCAAATAGCTATGACACTTACTATACCTACGATACCGCCTGCAAAGACGGCGGTAAGTACAGGTATCTCTTTCCCTCTGATTTGCTCGATTTGTTCGTAAAGGGCATATCCCAGTGCAACGACCGAGGGCCCTAAAAGAAAGCTGATGAAACTGCTACCTGCGCAAAACGTGTCATAGTCGATGCCCAGTAATGAAAGGAGAGCTATGATAAGCACCATAGCGACTAGAAGAGGGTGAAACAGAGCTATGTGTTTTTTTCGGTACAATTTGCAGCCGGCTAAATAGCTTCCCAATACCAATAGGAGTATAAAGGGAGTAGAAGAAAATATTTCACTCATATTTTTTCACCTCCTTTCTTATGGGATAATTTGCGGTCGAGCCGTTCTTCGGTTACTCCGACGACAACGATTACCAGCAATGTTGTCACGACCGATACGGTGAGTAATACTACCCAATTGCTCATGAGTATTTTATATTCGTGCATTAGCCCAATGCTGGCGGGAACGAAAAACAGAGCCATATTGCGGGTGAGTGCCGAGGCTGCTTTATCTACATCGTGCGGACGGATCCATTTTAAAGTGAGCGCGATGAATAGCAATATCATGCCGCATACGCTGCCGGGAATGAGTTTCCCGATTAGCAGACTCATCATCTCTCCTAATACATAGAAAAGCATGATGTAACAAAAACCTTTAATCATTTTTACTTAATCTTGATAATACCTGAATACCTTCTGTTATTTATTATTTTTATAGTGAATGCCGTCTTCGCAGGCGGTAATGAATCCTTCGTCCTGTAAAAAGCGCAAGCTCTCGATAACCTCGTTCTCTGGATAGGGGAGGCATTCCACGATTTCGTTTCGGCTGATTGCCCCATTTCCGAGCAGTCGCTGTATCTCTTTCGCAATTTGTATCGGAGAATTTTTTGAGGCGGCCTCTCGTTTTTTTCGTTCGATACAGTTGTCGCAATAGCCACATTCATAATCTGCTTTTTCTCCGAAATATTCTAGAAGCATTTGTTGGCGACAGCGTGAAGAGGTGGCGTATGTAATCATACTTTTTATGCGATCTGCCATACGCTCTCGACGCTCTTCATAGGCTTCACGGGTAATTTGTACATAGCGGGGCTCCATGCGTTCCCGGGTATAGACGATGTATGGGGTGCGACGCCGGGGAATATAATGCAGTACATGCATGCGGTTCAGTTTTAGCAGCGATTCATACACTTCCTGCTGGTTCATGCCGAGCCGTTGGCACAACAAATCTTCATGAATATATGTGTAGTCGGCGAACAGTCCGGTATAAGATCGCAACAAGCATTGCAGCACACGGTCGGTTTGGGGATCACTTTCTCGTAATTCGTATAGTTCGTCCTTGTGTACCAGAATCATGATCCGGGATAGAGAGTCGGTTTCCTCGATAAATTCGATATATCCCGAAATGGTAAGTATTTTCAGCGCGTTGAGTACAGGTGTGGCAGCATACTTGAATGTGGTGCAAAAGCGTTTCAAGTTAAACTCGTAAATCGAGTCCATGCCACAGCCTAATGCTATTTCGAGAAAATTGCCTACGCGTTCGTAAACTTTCAATATAAATTCCTTATCGGGAAATTCCTCGGTCAATCTTTTGTGCAACGTGGCTTTATCTCTTCGAGCATAAAGCAATACCGCATAGGAACGGGTTCCATCACGCCCCGCTCGTCCCGCTTCCTGAAAGTACTCTTCGGGGGCGTTCGGCATTTCGATATGGACGACAACCCTTACGTTTGGTTTGTCTATACCCATGCCGAAGGCATTTGTCGAAACCATAACCCGTATTTCGTCTGCTTTCCATTTTTGTTGTTTATCGGCTTTTTCTTCCGAGTTCAATCCGGCGTGAAAAAAATCTGCCGAGATACCTGCTTTGCGCAATTCTTCGGCGACTTCTTTCGTACGTTTTCGATTCCTCACATACACGATAGCGCTGCCCGGCACACGGTTGAGTATGCGTAGCAGTTGTTGGAGCTTGTCTTCTCCTTGTCTTACCACGTATGAAAGATTGGGTCGTGAGAAGCCGGTGCGGAAAACTTGCCCGTTGCGAAAGGATAGTTTACGTTGTATATCTTCGGCTACTTTGGGGGTAGCAGTAGCTGTGAGTGCCAGTATAGGGACTTCGGGCAGAATATAACGTATGTCCGCTATTTTCAAATAGGCCGGACGGAAATCGTATCCCCATTGTGAAATGCAGTGAGCTTCGTCCACGACGATAAAGGAAACCGGCAATCCTTTAATACGAGCGATGAATAATTCCGTATCCAGACGTTCCGGTGAAATGTACAGAAATTTATAGCGTCCGTACAGGCAATTGTCGAGAGTGACGATCATCTCACGGCGTGTCATACCGGCGTGCAGATAAGCTGCCCGTATCCCTCGGCTGCGTAGGTTATCTACTTGGTCTTTCATCAAAGCGACCAATGGAGTAATTACTAAACAGATACCTTCCCGGCTGAGGGTGGGAACTTGGAATGTGAGGGATTTTCCTCCCCCTGTCGGCATTAATCCCAACGTGTCATGCCCGTCGAGCAGTGAGGTGATGATCTCTTCCTGCATAGGACGGAATTGGGAATAGCCCCAATATTTATGCAATACTTCGTGGATAATTTCGTTCATTCCTTTTGCAGATTTGGCGCAAAATTACAATTTTATCTTTTATGACGTAGAAATAGCGAAATAAATCTGATTGTTATCGATTCGTTCAAGGTCAGAGGGGCGTTTTTTGAATTTTTTTATTTCTTGATTAGTATAAAGTAAAGAGGGTTGCAATATCTAAAAAAAAGCGATATATAATAAAAATAAAGTTTGACCGTTATTATGATATGTGTTTTTAGTTAGAAAGATGAATCAAATACGGAGAATTTTATTATTCGGCTGCTTTTTCCCTTCTATTTTTAACATAAAGGCTTATGACTTTGAGCATGAGAAGATTTATTATAAAATTACATCTGAGTCTGAGGCGACCGTTGGTGTAGATAGGGGAACGACTGAGTATATTGGGAAAATTGTTATCCCCGAAGAAGTTCAAGGTGGAGATGGAATTTTTGTTGTTGGACCGGGTGGAGAGATTATTGGGCCACCTGTGGTTGATTATTCAAAGACGTATAGAGTGACATCGATTGAAGAAAATGCTTTCGGAGGCTGTTTGGGGGTGGAAACTGTGACTTTCCCTGAAAGTATCATTTCAGTTAATAAATGTGCTTTCCAAAATTGTTTGTTTTTGGTGCAAATCTATTGTTTGGGACAGGTTCCACCTGTTTGTGATTCTAGTAGCTTTGATAATGTAAATAAGAAGGATTGTGTACTATATGTTCCGAAAGGACGATTGGCTGCTTATAGGAATGCACATGTTTGGAAAGATTTTCCAATGATTGTAGAATCTGATTTTTCAGGGATTGTAGAAATTCAAAATTCTGTGAGAATATCGGGAAAAGAAGACCGAATAATAATAGATGGTATAACCGAAGGGTATGTTTGGATTTATGATATAAACGGAGTATTGGTAACAACTTTGCCGGCAACTGGCGAGTGTATGGAGATTCGGTTACAAGAAAGAGGTATTTATCTTGTTAAATATGCAGGTAGGACGGTTAAGGTAAAGATATGATTATATTCAATCTTGTCTTGTAATTTTATTTTTGAAAATGTAAATGGTAAACAGTAGGGAGAGATTTACAAGAAATCTCTCCCTACTGTTATATTGTGTCAAATAGTATTATTCCGAGGGGCGCATATCTTTGATAAATAACTGTATCGAACCATTGTTGTGGGTGTTCTCCTCTATGGTGTAACAAATATCGAATGGTTTGCCGGCTTTGATATGTTCGAAATGCTGACTCATATTAAATGCGATTCCATTCATGATATTTTTCGATTTGCTATCTACCAGTTCCAATTTCACGTGTTCGTTCTTTTTTCCAACAAGGCGGCTTGTTCCGTAATCGGTTACACGCCGGGTGCAGAAAATAGGTTTTTGGTTTCCCGGGCCGAACGGATTAAATTGTTTCAGCATAGTAAAGAAATCGGGTGTGATTTCATTGAAATTGATTTCTGTATCTATGTCGATTTGCGGTTCCATCTGGTCTGGTAAGATGTGCCGGGTGACGTGTTCCTCGAATCGAGCCGTAAATTCCTTGATGTGTTCTTCTTTCATCGATAATCCCACGGCATAGGTGTGTCCTCCGAAATTTTCGAGTAAGTCTCGACAAGATTCTACGGCTTTATAAATATCGAATCCTTGTACCGACCGAGCCGACCCTGTGGCCAGTCCGTCGGATAGGGTGAGAACGACGGCCGGGCGATAATATAGTTCCGTCAGGCGTGAGGCCACGATACCTATAATTCCTTTGTGCCAGTCTTTATTGTAAATGACAATCGATTTTCTTCGATTTATGTCGATATGTTCTTCCAATATTCTGCTCGCCTCTTCGGTGATACGTTTATCGAGCTCTTTACGATCCTCATTGTACTGGTCGATATTTTGACTTTTTTCCAAAGCTCCTGCCATGTCTTTGGCGACCAGCAGGTCTACCGCTTCTTTTCCCGATTGCATACGTCCCGAAGCATTGATACGAGGCCCTATTTTGAATACGATGTCGCTGATTGTAATATTTTTGTTATTCAATCCGCATACTTTCAATATACCTCTTAAACCCATGCTGGGATTGGAGTTGAGTCGTTTAAGACCGTGATAGGCGAGGATTCGGTTTTCCCCGGTTATGGGTACGATGTCTGACGCTATGCTCACGGCGACGAGATCGAGCAGCGGTTCCAGGTCGGAAGTTATGTCGATACCGTTGTTGATGGCAAATCCTTGCATGAATTTGTAGCCGACGCCACACCCCGACAAATGTTTATAGGGATAGGTTTCTCCTTCTAATTTGGGATTGAGTATAGCTACGGCATCAGGCAATTGGTCATCGGGCATGTGATGGTCGCAGATGATAAAATCGATCCCTTTGCTTTTGGCGTAAGCTATTTTTTCTACGGCTTTGATACCGCAGTCGAGAGCGATGAACAGCGTAATACCGTTTTCGGCGGCATAGTCGATACTTTTGTCGGAAATACCGTATCCCTCTTCATAACGGTCGGGGATATAGTAGTCGAGTCCCGAATAATAGTTTTGTAAAAACTTATATACCAGAGATACGGCAGTCGTCCCGTCTACGTCGTAGTCTCCGTAAATCATAATTTTTTCTTTACTCCCTAATGCACGATTAAGCCTAACTACAGCTTTTTCCATATCTCTCATTAAGAACGGGTCATGGAGATCGGACAGCTGGGGCTTGAAAAACTTCTCCGCTTCGGCGGCAGAAGTAACCCCTCGTTGAGCGAGTAGCTTACAGAGTGCAGGGACCTTTGGATATCGGTCCCCTAATGTCCGGGCTATTTGTTGTTCGTTTGATGTAAGGGGTAAGTAATTCCATTTACTTATCATTTATATGTTTTTTATTTTTTATCTGTTTTAATGCCCCATTATATAATCGAGAAAGATATTTTCGACGATATAACCGGGAAAGTGTACGAGGTAGGATTACCTTAAATTCCTTACCCTCATGAGGCTATTGCGGTGAGAAGGAGATGTATTTTTTACAGACAATCCTTTTACACCTTATTATTGCCGTAAAGTTATAAAAAGACATTCAATGTTGAGCCGTTTTTAGGAATTAAAATTATAAATCTTCAAATTTTTAACCTCCTTCAAACAATGAGTGTAAATAGTGTTATGGCGTTAGTAATAATTCATAGTCCACGACATCTAACCATCGGTCGAATTTTAGTCCCACTTTTTTGAAATGGGATACTTGTTTGAATCCGAGTCTGATATGGAGTGACTTGCTGGCTATATTGTCGTCTGTTATGCAAGCTATCAATGCTCGATAATTTTTGTTACGGCACTCTTCGATTAATTTTTGCATGAGCAGAGTTCCTATGCCTCTGCCTGTGTATGCGGGAGATAAATAAACGGTTGTTTCTGCTGTATATCGGTAAGCAGCTCTTTCTTTCCATGCATGGGCATAACAGTATCCGACCACTATGCCGTCTGTTTCATAGACAAGATAGGGATATTTCGACGATATTTGCACGATACGTGACAGCATATCTTCTTCGGTTAAAGGTTCGGTTTCGAATGAAATTATGCTGTTTGTGATATATTCGTTATAAATTTTCGTGATTGCTGTGGCATCTTGTGGCTTTACATCTCTTATCATTGTTTCTCTGTTTTACGATACGGATATATAAAGAATCGGTAAACTATTATATACGTGGGTTCGTGTTTTATAAGAAAACGAGAAAGGGGCAAAAATTTATTCGCCCCTTTCTCGTTCGATACGATGATTAGTGATTGTCTTGTATCATGTGTACATCTACTTGCGGATAAGGGAAGTGCAGCCCGTATTTGTCAAACTGTTTGTAGACTTGTTCGTTAAAGTCGAAGAATACTCCCCAGTAATTCTCGGAGGCTGTCCATACTCGTACGGTTATTTCGATCGCACTATCGGCTAGACTGCTTAGAGCTACAAACGGAGCCGGTTCATCGAATACTCGTTTGTCTGCTGCAAGCAGTTCGAGAATGGCTTTGCGAGCCGTATCGAAATCGTCGCCGTATGCGATGCCTATTTTCCAGTCGACACGTCGGCGTCCCTCTTTGGAATAGTTGTTCAGGCTGCCTGTCGATAATCCGCCGTTGGGTATGATAATCGTTTTGTTATCCGGTGTATTGAGTATGGTATTGAATATCTGTATCTCCTTTACGGTTCCCGAATAACCTTGCGCTTCGATAAAATCTCCGACTTTATAGGGTTTGAACAGAAGTATCATGACCCCTCCTGCGAAGTTTTGAAGCGTACCGCTCAAAGCCATACCGATGGCAAGTCCGGCAGAGGCGAATATGGCTAAGAACGAACTGGTGTTGATGCCGAGTATTCCTATCACGATAACGATGAGAATAAGCATCAAGATGATGCGTATCAAGCTGAGTAGAAAGGTCCGCAGGGACAGTTCGACGTTACGGCGTATGAATGCTTTGGAGATAAAATGATAGATACGGTTGATAATCCACTTCCCGATAAAAAATACAGCCAGTGCGATAGCTATTTTTACCGCTCCGTGTAATATGGCACTGATGGCTTGTTCCATGAATTGCTGGAACGATAGAGACGAAAGTGCCGATAATTTTTGTTGCCACGTTTGGGCGATCTCTTCCGGAGCCGGAACTTCTGGCGTTTGAGCCAGTAAGGATTGTAAAGAATTGAAAATTGACATTATGAATAGAATTAAGAGTTTAATTATTGTCGGGATAGACTCGTTTGTACCAATCGAGGGTCGTATAATATCGGTCGAGGGTCGTGTTTCCTGTTCCTAAAATGTAGCAGCTCAGGCCGCAATGTTTGTAAATGGAGACATCTCCCATGACCGAAGGGGTTGCCGCATGGTAGAGTATGGCTTGGGAGAGGGCTTGCTCCAACCCTGTATTTTCATCGGGAGTAGCGATTTGCGATAGAAAATCTTGTAAGTCGAAACAAATATATGGCGGTTGACGATCGAAATGTTGGATATTGGAAATATCGGGCATGGCATCGTTTCGATGAGCCTCGAAAATTTCATGGATACTATCGGCTAATGCTTCCAATCTATGGCAGTCCACCAATCCCACGGTAGATGTGCGATATGCTCCGCTTTGAGCATTGTAATAAGTATAGATTGTATTGCAAACATCTTTGAGATCGAGATGATAATCGAATAGTTTTGGAATGGTCAACGAGTAGGGCATTCCGGCTCCCAGAACTTCGGCTGCCGATCCTATATAATAATCGGTCTTGTTTCGTAATTGGTAGGCACATTCTATTCCACCCATGAAACAAACGTCCGTGAGAATGAAGTGGAATTGTTTATCGGGTATAGCTTCTGCCAGCTCGTCTATTTCCATATAATTTTTGCCGTCTTGCCCGAAAGAGCGTGTGGGCAATTCGTACCGTCGAGCCGGTGAAAGAGCTAACGAGGAGTTTCCCGGAGCCCAGCCGGTGCTGTGAGACCAAAGTATCAATCCGTATTCTTTCGCTGGAAATAGTTCTTTCGTTTCGTCGATTACCGAACGCATGACTTCCGTGGTAGCCGAGTTACGGTCCGGGTATTCCTTTATAATCGCTTTTTCAGCCGAACCAGATTCGTTTTTCCTAATCTGTATAAGCTGGGGATTTGTATCGTATCCGTCGCGGTAAATAATGAGATTTCCTCCATTTAGACCTCCCGATGCAGCGACTTGTAACATGTCGTTGATATTTTGTGTATCGAAACGGTATGTCGATCCTAAGTTGTTGTTCGACAACATATAAATCAGTACCGTACGGTTTACAGGTTCTTGCTCCGGTTCTTCACGGTTTACAGGTCCTTGTTCCGGTTCATCTTCGTTGGCGCATCCCGAAAACAGAATGACAATTCCTAAGAAGAGGATAATCCGATGGCTGAATAAAATACTATATATAAATTTGTGATTGCTCATCATTTGCAAAATTAACAGAAAAATTTAGAATGTCTGTTGCTTTTGAGTCGTTTTTACATATCTAATATGTGAATGTAACGTCTAAACCCGTACCTTTGTTATATAAAATATGGGATATGAAAAATCTTTTGGTTCTCGTTTGTGTGGTAGGGTTACCCTTTTATGTATTGTCGCAGTCCTATTATCAATGGGTAGAGAGGGCCGATAGTTGCATCAAGGCGAAAGATTGGGCGGGGGCAGAGTCGGCATTGGTAAGTGCGTTGCGAACCGAGCCCGCGAATGGGCAAAATTCGTTGCTTATGTCCAATTTGGGTACGGTACAACGTTATGCAGGTAATTATGATGCTGCACTTCGGAGTTATACGAACGGATTGTTGATGACACCTCACTCGGTCACTTTGTTGCGGAATCGGGCGGCTCTTTTTTCAGAGATAGACAGCATAGACCGTGCCTATCAGGATTATAGCCAGATACTGTTAATCGACGATACCGACGAGGATGCGCTGTATCATAGAGGTTTGATTGCATTGGAGCGGGGAGATACGATTTCGAGCCGTGCCGATTTTGAACGAATCTTGAAATTGAATCCGGCGAGTGCTAACGGTCGTATAGGTTTTGCTTCGTTATTGAAAGTGATGGGCTATTATCCCGAAGCCATAGAGGTCTATTCGCAGGTAATCCGGGTAAACCCCGAAAAGGAGATACTCTATGTAGGGCGGGCGGAAGCCTATTTGTTCGCCGGACAATATGCCAAAGCCGATAAAGACATAGGAAAGGCTATCGAGTTGGCTCCCGATGACCCGGTAGTATATGTATTGAGGGCGTTGGGCAAATTGGCGAGGTATGAAAGAGAATCGGCGAAGGCCGATTTGAAACGAGCCGTAGAACTTGGTTATGACTCCAAAGAGGCCGAGCGCTTATTGGAAGAGGAATAGAATCCTTTTTTATATTTTTCTGGGACAAGAATAAAGAGAGATTTTTATTCGTTTTGTTGTACCGGCAAAAGAAAATATATACCTTTGTTGTATGATTGGATTGGTACGCCATATTGAGTATTTATTGTTGCATAACGATGATGTTTTTATACCCGGTTTGGGTCGTTTTACAGTTCTCTGTGACGAAGCGAAGATACAATCGGGCGGTACATCGTTTCTCCCTCCTGTGAAAAAAGTCGCATTTGAATCCGTTGCGACGGGAGATTCCGGGTTATTGGTTCGTTCGGTTATGCGTGCCGGTTTTATTTCTTGGGACGAGGCGGTTGAGGCTATTGCCGAAGAGGTCGAATCTGTTTATAAACACTTGGAGCAAGGTGGCGATTATGGTTTCGGGCGGTTGGGACGATTGGTCTTAGTCGATGGTAACGTATGTTTTCAGCCACAGGAAAATAATTCTATCGAGAATCCCCGCTTCGGTTTCACCCCATTGGAAATAACTCCTCGTGAGGAAGATGTGGAAGATAGGGAGATACCGACGGTTGAAGCCGAAAAAGTTCGTGACCGTGTATATATATCGTTTCATCGTCGTACGGTGCGTGCGGCAGCAGTAGCAGCGGCAATAATTGTGTTTTTATTAATGCTTTCTAAGCCAATCAATACACCCGATACCACTGCCAATTATGCCGGATTATTGTCTGCCGAGTTATTCGGTCAGGCGGATACTACGACCGACGAAGCTGTCGTTAATGATTTTGAATCCGTTTTGGGAATCGATGAAATGCCCGATACGATTGCCGCCGGGGAAGAAAATGTTTTGGAAACCACTATACACGATATCGAAACAGCGAGAAATACCTACTATATTATAGTGGCTTCGCTTCCGTCAAAACAGATGGCCGAGAAGCAAATCGAGTGTTTTCACCGACAGGGCGTTTCTGCCGATTTACAGATTTATGAGACGGCACGTAAATCACGACTCTATGTAGCATCGTTCGATGATTTTGATGAAGCTCGTCGATACCATTCTCGTTTGGTACAGGAGCAGCCTCTTTTTGCGAATGCATGGATTATGAGGGCGGGAAACTAAGAGAGCCTTTGGGTTACCTCGGGAGAAAAATCTTGTTTTAGTTTCGAATTACCGGATAAGAATGCTTAGTAAAAATCAAATTAAACGCATACAATCGTTAGCTCGAAAGAAAGGACGGAGAGAGGAGGGCTGTTTTATTGCCGAAGGTAATAAACTCGTGGAAGACACACTGTCGGCTTTCGAGTGTGATTTGATATTGGCTACTCCGTCTTGGATTGTTTCGCACGCTCACGAATCGTTGTCTAAGATACAGGAAGTCGACGAACAAGAGATGTCGAAAGTTTCTCAGCTCGTTACGCCGCCCGATGTTTTGGCTGTATATCGCATACCCGAATATCATTTAAATATCGAGACTCTGAAAAAGGAGTTGGTGTTGGCTTTGGATACGGTACAAGATCCCGGCAATTTGGGAACTATCGTTCGCTTGGCCGATTGGTTCGGTATTCGCCATATCGTTTGTTCCCCCGATACCGCCGATCTTTATAACCCTAAGGTTGTGCAAGCTACTATGGGGGCATTGGCTCGGGTAAAAGTTTATTATAGGTCGTTACCCGATTTTCTCTCTCAGGTAGATTCGTCGGTCGTGTATGGTACATTTCTCGATGGGGAGGATATTTATCATACCCCTTTGACGAAATCGGGGGTAATTGTGATGGGGAACGAGGGAAATGGTATATCGGCCAAGTTGGAACCTTATATAGGGAAACGGCTGTATATTCCTAATTATCCGGTCGGGCAGCCTACTTCCGAGTCGCTCAATGTGGCGGTTGCAGCAGCGGTCACATGTGCTGAGTTTCGTAGGAGGCAAATAGTATAAATAGTATGGCAAAGACAAAATCGGTTTACTTTTGCAATAACTGTGGGGCAGAGTCGCCCAAGTGGATAGGACGTTGTCCTGTTTGCGGCGAGTGGAATACCTATGTGGAAGAGGTAGTGAGCACGAAATCCGTGGCCGATGGTCGGAGCGAGTTCGGCACGATGGAACAGAGTAAAGTACGTCCTCAACGGATAGACGATATTCAGATTACGGAAGAGTCGCGAATCGATTTGGGAAACGGCGAATTAAACCGAGTATTGGGTGGTGGTCTTGTACGGGGATCATTGGTACTGATAGGCGGTGAGCCCGGTATCGGTAAATCGACGTTGATCCTACAAACTGTACTTGCTCTAAAAGGACAGAAGGTATTATATGTATCGGGCGAGGAAAGCGCAAGGCAATTGAAATTGAGAGCCGAGCGAATAGGCGGGAACGCTCCCGACTGTTATATCGTGTGCGAGACATCGCTTGAAGATATATTCGCGCATATTCGTAATGTCGCTCCCGATATCGTCGTTATTGATTCCATACAGACGATTGCTACCAGTGCGATGGAGTCTTCACCGGGTAGTGTGGGACAGGTGAGGGAGTGCGCCGCCTCGTTGCTCAAATTTGCGAAACAGACTAATACGCCGGTTCTTCTCGTAGGCCACATTAACAAAGAAGGCAGCATTGCCGGGCCGAAAGTGTTGGAGCACATTGTCGATACAGTATTGCAGTTCGAGGGAGATCGACACTATTTATACCGTATTCTCCGCTCGATAAAAAATCGGTTCGGAAGCACTTCCGAATTGGGTATTTACGAGATGAGGCAAAACGGGTTACGTGAGGTGAGCAATCCGTCGGAAATGTTATTGACTCAAAATCACGAAGGTTTGAGCGGTGTTGCTATTGCTGTCACGATAGAGGGTATACGCCCTTTCCTTATCGAGACACAGGCGTTGGTCAGTACGGCAGCTTACGGTACGCCGCAACGGTCGGCGACAGGATTCGACCTACGGCGCATGAATATGTTACTTGCCGTTTTGGAAAAGAGGGTCGGGTTCAAATTGGCACAAAAAGACGTTTTTCTCAATATTGCCGGAGGCATAAAAGTTAATGACCCCGCGATGGATTTGGCCGTAATCAGCGCAATACTTTCTTCCAATATGGATATGGCGATTGAGGCAGGAACTTGTATGACCGGCGAGGTTGGGCTTTCGGGAGAGATACGCCCGGTCAATCGGATAGAACAACGCATTCTTGAAGCCGAAAAATTAGGTTTTAAACGTATGCTCATACCGCAAAATAATCTGAAAGGCTTTGATACTTCCCGATTGGCGATAGAATTAGTTGCTGTTCGTAAGGTCGAGGAGGCCTTCCGGCAACTGTTCGGATAAGGTCTACATATATTTTGTAGGAATATTCAAACTCGTTTAATGATTCTGCTCACTTTCCGTTATATATTGTAGCATAGGATGTGTACTTAATAAAAACGTTAAACGAACGCGGTTTTTTGTATTCGATTTTATCATAATATTTGAAAATATTGATTGAGCATGGGATATGATGAAAACAAGCTATGACGTGGAGAATAGGCAAATTCGTGTCTTCATATCTTCTACTTTTCAGGATATGCAGTCTGAACGAGATTATCTTATCACGAAAGTTTTTCCGAGGTTACAAGCCGAAGCGGCTAGACGAGATGTTACTATCATTCCTCTCGATTTACGTTGGGGAGTGACGGAAGAAGAATCACAGACAGGCAAGGTCATTGAGATTTGTCTGCAAGAGATTTTATACTCCCGCCCTTTTTTCATCGGGTTGATCGGAGACCGGTATGGTTGGTGTCCCTCTTTGGAAGAGTTTTGGTGTAACGAATTGTTACAAGAACGTTTTGGGTGGTTGAAAGACGATATAAAGAAAGGGTTAAGTGTTACGGAAATAGAGATGCAATACGGTGTGTTGCGTAGTGAAGAACCTATGGATGCCTTTTTCTATATTCGTCAAGGAGATGTTCCAGTGGCCGAATACACCGAAAAATTGGAACGGTTGAAAATGTCCGTTCGAGGGAATAAGTTTGGTTATCCAGTTTACGACTATACTTCGGTGGAGGTGTTAGGAAAACAGGTAGAGGAAGACTTTATTGGATTGCTCGATCGTTTGTATCCTGAAAAGAGATTGAGCGAATTAGAAAAAGACCGGTTTATCCAGCAGACTTTTTTGCGTGATCATTGTCGTATTTATATTCCAGAAGAGAGTAACTTTCAAATATTGAACGATTTCTTGCGAGGAGATTACTCTCATTTTGTCGTTACTGGTGAAAGTGGTATGGGCAAGAGTGCTTTGATCGCCAATTGGCTGAATGATTTGTCGCAGGATAGTGGATATAATATTATCTATCATTTTGTCGGGAATGGTGGACAGGAAGGAAGTCATAGGCATATTGCCAGTCGGTTATGTAATGAAATTCGTGATTTGTACCGACTACCTTTACCCTCTGAAAAACAGCTTGGTGAAGATGTTTTCAAGCAGCTTGAAAAGCTTTTTGTTTTCATTGCTAAGGAAAAGCCATTACTTATCGTGCTTGATGGAATCAATCAGTTGGTAAATGAAGATCGAGCCAAGCAGTTAGTTTGGCTACCTGTTCCGGCTAGAAATACGAAAATACTATTTTCTACTTTGTTTGACGATGAAACTATGCAGGTGTTTAAGGAAAGGAATTATCCACTCCTTACGCTGCAGCCGCTCGATAAAGAGAGGCGTTCTCGATTGGTAAATGAATATCTGCGACTCTATGGTAAAAAGCTCGCTTCGGTTCAAATTAGTCGTATTGTCGATGATCCTCAAAATCGAAATACACTTGTGTTGAAAACATTGCTCGACGAATTAATTAATTTCGGAGTGCACGAACGTCTTGATTCCCGTATAGATTATTATCTGCAAGCAAATGATATTCCCGATTTTTTTCAGCGGGTATTAGATCGTTACGAAACGGATTATGGAGCGAGTGATGTTCGTCATATTTTGGCTCTCATTACTTTTTCTCGATGGGGGCTTAGCGAACAAGAGATTATGTCGATTACTTGTATCATTCCACTTCACTGGTCTCAGTTTTATTGTGCATTCCGTAATCATCTTGTAGTTAAAAATGGTGTTATTTCTTTTTCTCATGCTTCTATACGCCAAGCCTGTCTTGATCGGTATGCGGAGTATGAGTTGGCTATGAGGCAGGAGATTGTGGACTTTTTTTCCAATAAAAAAGAATACCGTGCATACGATGAGTTACCTTATCAGTATCGGGCATTGAAAAAGTATGAAAACCTTTATTGTTTTTTAGTCGATTTTGAAATATTCGATTATTGGAATAATAAGGATCGATATGAATTGGGTGATTATTGGCGCATATTGATTTCTATTGATTCTACCCGTTATTCTTTACTTGCTTATGCATCGTTATCTGCCTTGTCTAATGAGAGTCAAGCTTTGATATATAATAATATAGCTTTTTTTGTTTCTGAAATTATAGCAGATTATCAAGTCGCTTTGGAGTATCATTTCAAAGCTTTATCCATTCATCGGCGAATTTTAGGAGAAAGTCACCGGAATACAGGGTCTTCTTACAATAATGTGGGATTTGTATATAGTAATTGTGGTGAATATGGTAAGGCATTGGGATATTATCTGAAATCATTAGCGGTTCTCAAGATGGTTTTAGGAGATGATCATTTGGATATGGCAACCCTTTATACTAATATTGGGTGGGTATATAACTGTCGTGGAGAATATGAAACAGCTTTGGAATATTATTTTAGATCGTTGGAAATTCGCCGAAAAATCTTAGGAGATAATCATTCTGATACGGCTGTGTCATATAATGAAATTGGACTTGTTTACAACAATAAAGGAGAATATGAAACAGCTTTAAAATGTTATTCCAAAGCATTGAAGATTTATGAGGTTATTTTAGGTAAATCTTTCCCTGATACGGCACGAATCTATAACAATATTGGGCTTGTTTACAGCAATAAAGGCGAATATGATACGGCCTTGAAGCATTATTCCAAAGCATTGGAGATTTATGAGTTTATTTTAGGAAAGTATCACCCTGATACAGCACGGGCTTGCAATAATATCGGGGCTGTGTACAGTAGCCGAGGTGAGGTAGACAAAGCTTTGGAGTATTATTTTAGAGCATTAGAAATTTATACTTTTGTTTTAAGTCATAATCATGTGGATATTATACGACTTTGGAATAATATAGGTTTTGTTTATGGTAATTGCGGTGAGTATGACAAAGCATTGGAGTATTATTTCAATGCTTTGGAAGCTGGCAAAGAGGCCTTTGAGAATAGCCCCGATATAGCGACGCTTTATAATAATATAGGACTTTTGTATAACAGTAAGAGAGATTATGATAAGGCATTGGTGTATTATTATAAATCTGTGGAGTGTCTGGTAGAAATTTTTGGAGAAAATCATCTTTTATTGGGCAATGTGTATTGTAATATAGGAGTTGCCTATGATAATTTAGGAAGTTACAAACAGGCGTTGTCCTATTATGGTAGAGCTTTGGAAGTTTACCGATCCCTTTCATATAAAAATGAGGCTCAAATCGAGGCAATTCAGCGTTATATTGATGGGGTTAATCATAAGTGTCGACAAGAGAAAAAAGGGTTTATAAGAAAGATGAAAGAACTTTTTTCTCAAAATAAAAAATGATAAGGCATATAAGTGAATAATTTTAATTTGCCCCAGAGATGAAATTAAGAAGATTATGATTCGAGAATTGCAGTTAAGAATTCTGCCCGAACAAGCAGCTTCGGAACAAAGCATAGCAGCATATGTGGCTCGGGAGCAGAGTATGGATATACGGTCGATAAAGTCTGTGAGGGTATTGAAACGCTCGATAGATGCCCGTCAGCGCATGGTCATGGTGAATTTGAAAGTGCGGGTATACATCGACGAATTCCCGCAAGACGACGAGTTCCCCCGTATCGAGTATGGCGATGTTTCGGGTAAGTCTCGGGCGATTGTCGTGGGGGCTGGGCCGGCGGGGCTTTTCGCGGCATTGCGTCTGATTGAGTTAGGTATTTGTCCGGTCGTTGTCGAACGAGGGAAAAACGTGCATGACCGTCGCAAGGATATAGCTCTTATCAGTCGGGAACAGAGAGTCGACCCGGAGTCGAATTATAGTTTTGGAGAGGGGGGAGCCGGAGCGTTTTCCGACGGTAAACTCTATACTCGCAGTAAGAAGCGGGGAAGTGTCGAGCGTATTCTTCAAATTTTTTGTCAGCACGGGGCATCGGTTTCAATCCTTTCTGATGCCCACCCTCACATCGGGACCGACAAGTTGCCGAGGGTAATCGAGCGCATGAGGAATCGTATTATCGAATCGGGTGGTGAGGTACATTTCGAGACCCGAATGGAGCGTTTGATTATCGATGGCGATGAGGTGTGTGGAATCGTTACAGCCGATGGTCGTGAATTTACCGGCCCTGTTATTTTGGCAACGGGGCATTCGGCTCGCGATGTTTATTATATGTTGCACGAGAACGGGGTGGAGTTGGAATCCAAAGGTATTGCCGTAGGTGTGAGATTGGAACACCCGCAACAGTTGATAGATTCCATTCAATACCACAATCCCGAAGGTCGGGGGAAATATCTTCCGGCTGCCGAATATAGCTTTGTCACGCAGGTGAAAGGGCGAGGCGTCTATTCGTTCTGCATGTGCCCCGGCGGATTTGTAGTCCCGGCAGCCAGTGGTCCCGAACAAATTGTTGTAAACGGTATGTCCCCGTCGAATAGGGGTTCGGTATGGGCCAACTCGGGTATGGTTGTGGAGTTGCAGCCGGAGGATTTCGGAGCCCGGTTTTCTATGTTTGGAGTTTTGGCGGGGATAAAATTTCAGGAGGATCTCGAACGGCAGTGCTATTTGAACGGGAACTGCAAACAGACGGCTCCTGCCCAACGCATGACCGATTTTGTCAATCGTCGCAATTCGTTCGATTTGCCTCGCTCCTCTTATTCACCGGGACTCATCGCTTCGCCGTTGCATTTCTGGTTACCCGATTTTATCGCCGCCCGGTTGCAGGAAGGATTCAAATATTTTGGGAAAGTATCTCATGGATTCCTCACCCGGGAAGCCGTGATGATAGGGGTGGAAACTCGCACCTCTTCTCCTGTACGAATACCACGTGATAGAGAGTCGATGACTCATATTCGTTTGCGGGGATTTTACCCATGCGGCGAGGGAGCTGGTTATGCGGGAGGAATTGTTTCGGCTGCTATCGATGGGGAACGTTGTGCCAAAGCTCTGGCTATGCAAATTAAACAATCGTCGTCTTTCGATCGTTCTGTTTAAAACGAATATATGAGGCTGATTTATCTTTTTCATAGCGGGTTTTTGATCGAAGCCGAGGATTTTTCAATCATATTCGATTATTATCGAGGAGGTGAAAATATCATAGAGAAGGCTTTGCGTAGGCGGCAGCCTATGTATGTTTTGGTATCCCACGAACATCGCGACCATTATAATCCCGAAATACTGACTTGGAAAAATTTGAAAAACAATATACATTATATTTTCCCTTGCGAAATGTCCTCGTTGGACGAGCTTTCGGGGTTGCCGAATATCGTGTATCTCGATCGGGGAGAAAGTTATGAAGATGACCGATTACGGGTGAATGCATTCGGCTCCACCGATATGGGGGTGTCCTATTTGGTAACAGCCGAGGGTAAAACAATTTTTCATGCTGGGGATTTAAACAATTGGCATTGGCGTGACGAATCTACCGAAGAAGAGGTGCGGGAAGCTGAAACTGCTTATTTATCGGAATTGTATTATATGAAGCGGACTATTAAGTCTATCGATGTGGCGATGTTTCCGGTCGATGCCCGATTGGGAAAGGATTATATGAGAGGTGCAGAGCAGTTTGTCGGGGAATTTAATGTAGGTATGTTTGTCCCTATGCACTTTTATCCGGTAGTGCGTAAAGCCGAATCCTTTGCTCCGATAGCGAAGCGATACGGTACAGAATTTGTTTTATTAAGTAGTACGGGAGATTCAGTAATTATATAATAAATGCTTATAAATCATGGAAGTAAAAGCAAAATTTGACCATTTTAATGTGAATGTGACAGATTTAAATCGCAGTATAGAATTTTATTCGAAGGCATTAGGTTTTACCGAAGCTCGTAGAAAAGAGGCTGCCGATGGTTCTTTTGTATTGGTGTATCTTACAGATGGAGTTTCTCCGTTTTTGTTGGAACTCACTTGGCTGAGAGACCATAAAGATGCATACGAGTTAGGCGAAAACGAAAGTCACTTGTGTGTGCGGGTATCGGGCGATTATAATAAAGTGAGAGCCTATCATAAAGAAATGGGATGCGTATGCTTTGAGAATGAAGTTATGGGACTCTATTTTATTCACGATCCGGACGACTATTGGATTGAGATACTTCCAGCCAAAGAGGGTATTGCTTTATAAATAGTGAAAAGCTGCATTTCTTGACGTAAGGATGCAGCTTTTTTTTAATTGAGTTGATAGAATGGCAAAAAGATTTTACCTTTGTAACATTCCATTACATAAGATGGTATGGAAATTTGTTCGATTGGATAAATAGCTTAGATGAATCGGGTAATTGATTTTCATTGAAGTTAGTTTGTCAAGACCATGAATTTACATAAGAGTTTGGTATGATCACATTTTGCATTGCTTTGTTGCTGTTAGTTGCCGGATACTTCGTTTACGGTGCTTTGGTTGAAAAAGTTTTTGGGGTTAATCCGGGGAGGCAGACACCTGCCTATACCTCGACAGACGGTATCGATTATATTCCTATGCCGACATGGAAAGTTTTTCTCATACAATTTTTGAATATAGCTGGGTTGGGGCCTATTTTCGGAGCCATTATGGGTATCCTTTACGGGCCTTCGGCCTATTTGTGGATTGTGTTCGGGACTATATTCGGTGGAGCTGTGCATGATTATCTGTCGGGTATGCTTTCGGTTCGTCGGAATGGAGCTAGCTTGCCCGAGTTAGTCGGCGATGAACTGGGGTCGGGAGTTAAGCAAGTCATGCGGATTTTTTCTCTGCTTTTAATGATATTGGTAGGGGCTGTGTTTGTAGTAAATCCGGCTAATCTACTCGATTTACTTACGGGGGAAAATACGACCACGACCATGTGGATTGCTATTATATTCGGGTATTATATATTGGCCACGTTGCTTCCTATCGATAAACTGATAGGGCGGCTTTATCCTTTATTTGGATTTGCTTTGCTGTTTATGGCGATCGGGATTATGATATCTTTGTTTTTGCGTCCAGACAGTTTACCGGAATTTCACGAAGCGATAGGTTATACACGACCGGACTCTGATGTAAATCCCATATTTCCTATGATGTTTATTTCGATAGCTTGTGGAGCTATTTCTGGTTTTCATGCTACACAATCTCCGATGATGGCTCGTTGTCTGAAAAATGAAAAAATGGGACGCCGGGTATTCTATGGGGCAATGGTTGTCGAGGGTATCGTCGCTTTAATTTGGGCGGCTGCGGCGATTGCCTTTTTCAATGGGTCATTCGATGCACTTTCCGAGTTCTTGAAAGGGAAAACTCCGGCTATTTTAGTCAATGATATATCGGTGGGCTGGTTAGGAACTTTCGGTGGAATTTTGGCTATGCTCGGTGTCATTGCGGCTCCTATAACCTCGGGTGATACTGCGCTCCGGTCGGCGCGTTTGATTGCTGCCGATTTTTTGCATATTCCTCAAAAGAAAATCCGAAATAGACTATTGGTTTCTATTCCGATTTTTATTCTTGCATGGCTCGTGATGATGATCGATTTCGAAGTGCTTTGGCGCTATTTTGCATGGTGTAATCAAACTTTGGCTGTGTTTACATTGTGGGCATTGACTGTTTGGTTGGCTAAGGAACATAAATGTTATTGGCTTACTTTGATTCCGGCGCTGTTTATGACGATGGTGACGGTTACTTACATATTTTTTGCTCAGGAAGGGTTTCGATTGTCCTATTCAGTTTCGCTAGGCATAGCCGTCTTCGTTACGTTGTTATTGTCATTTTTGTTTATCCGGTTTCTCCGTACTCTATCGAAGAGGGGGGCTATAAAGAAATAATCGATTAGTGTCGTTATGAATAATTTGACTAACTATCATTCTCATTGCGATTTTTGTGATGGGCATGCCCCTATGGAACTTTTTGTACGGGAGGCTGTGAAAGAAGGGTTTTCTTCATACGGTATTTCCTCTCATGCTCCATTTCCTGTACAGAATGGTTGTAATATGCAAAAAGAGAAAATGACGGCCTATTTGGAAGAATTTCGTCGTTTGAAGCGACTGTATTCCTCCGAGATAGATTTATATATAGGTCTTGAAATAGATTTCTTAGACGATTCGTTCAATCCTTCTATCGACTATTTTCAATCCCTTCCTCTCGATTATCGTATCGGGTCTGTACACTATATCGTTGCGCCCGACGGTACGCCTGTCGATACAGATGGATCACCGGAACGATTTCGGAGCTATGTGGATACGTATTTCGATGGAGATGTTAAAGAGGTAGTTCACCGATTTTATCGTAATTCTTTTCGTATGATCGAGCTGGGGGGCTTCGACTTTTTGGGTCATTTGGATAAGATAGGGTTGAATGCATCTCTTTATTGTCCGGGATTGGACCATAAGTCATGGTATAAAAAATGGGTGACAGACTATCTTGAAGAAGTCGCTTCTCGAAATTTATTGGTCGAAGTCAATACGAAGGCTTGGGAGACTCGTGGACGTTTTTATCCGAATTATGATTATTTCGAGTTGATGAATGATTTGGGAATTCGGGTAATCGTTAATTCGGATGCCCATTATCCCGAGAAAATAAATGCCGGTCGGATAGAGGCTTTGCGCGCTTTGGCACAAGCCGGGTACACCAATGTCTGGCAATTTTGTAAAGGTAATTGGGTCGACGTTCCTATTGAGGATTAAATCCCGTTCGCTCCCTTTCTGTAATAATGTAATTGTTTCTTTCTTAGTTACAGCTTTTTTTGTATCTTCGTGCCGATTTTTACGCAAAGATTATTTAAGAAATATATGGGCAAGAAATTCACCGAATATTCTCGTTTCGACCTCTCGGAAATCAATAAGGAGGTTTTGAATCAATGGGATAAGCAAGATCTTTTTCACCAAAGTTTGGAAACGCGCGAAGGGTGTCCTTCATTCGTATTTTACGAAGGTCCGCCTTCGGCCAATGGTATGCCGGGCATTCACCATGTGATGGCTCGTTCCATTAAAGATATATTCTGCCGGTACAAAACCATGAAGGGATTTCATGTGAAGCGTAAAGCCGGGTGGGATACCCACGGATTGCCCGTTGAACTTGGGGTTGAAAAGGCTTTGGGTATCACCAAAGAAGACATCGGTAAAACCATTTCTGTGGCCGATTATAATGCGACTTGTCGTAAAGACGTAATGAAATTTACCCGCGAATGGGAAGACTTGACACACCGTATGGGGTATTGGGTAGATATGAAGAACCCCTATATCACGTATGACAATCGTTATATCGAGACTTTGTGGTGGCTGCTCAAACAGTTGTATAATAAAAATTATCTTTATAAAGGATATACTATTCAACCTTATTCTCCGGCAGCAGGTACGGGATTGAGTTCACATGAGTTGAACCAACCCGGTTGTTATCGCGATGTTAAGGACACGACTTGTATAGCGCAATTCAAGGTTAAGAATCCGCGTACGGAAATGACCGCTTTCGGAGAACCCTATTTCTTGGCATGGACCACTACTCCGTGGACGTTGCCTTCCAATACGGCTCTTTGCGTAGGCCCGAATATCGATTACAATCTTGTACAGAGCTATAATCCTTATACCGGTGTACCCATTAGTGTAATAGTGGCGAAAGTTCTCGTGCGGACTCTATTCAATCCGAAAGCCGAGGGGCTTTCGTTGGAAGATTATAAGCCCGGAGACAAACTCATTCCGTGGAAAGTCGTTGCAGAATATAAAGGTAACGATTTGGCCGGAATGGAGTATGAACAACTGTTGCCGTGGGTAAATCCGGGAGAAGGAGCTTTCCGGGTTATTACCGGTGATTTCGTGACAACCGAAGAAGGTACAACCGGTATCGTGCATATTGCGCCCACATTCGGTGCAGACGACGATCGTGTAGCTAAGGCCAACGGTATTCCTCCTTTGATGATGCTCGATAAAGACGGCAATCGCCGTCCTATGGTCGATATGACCGGTAAATTCTATCTGATAGAAGACCTCGATCCGGATTTCGTTAAGCAGAACATAGATGTGGAGGCTTATAGCGAATATGCCGGCCGTTATGTGAAAAATGCTTATGATGCCGCACTTACTGCCGATGATGCCACGCTCGATATCGATATTTGCGTTTTGTTGAAGCAAACAAACAAAGTATTTAAAATCGAGAAACACGTGCATAGTTATCCGCACTGTTGGCGTACCGATAAGCCTGTGCTTTATTATCCGCTCGATAGTTGGTTCATTCGTACGACGGCTTGCCGTGATCGCATGATAGAACTCAACAACACGATAAATTGGAAACCGCAGTCTACTGGGGCGGGACGTTTCGGGAAGTGGCTCGAAAATTTGCAAGATTGGAATCTTTCCCGTAGTCGTTATTGGGGAACTCCGTTACCTATTTGGCGTACCGAAGACGGGAGTGAAGAGATTTGTATTGGTTCGGTCGAAGAATTGTATAATGAGATAGAGAAATCTATTACTGCCGGATTGATGAATGAGAATCCTTATAAGAAACAGGGTTTTGTCCCCGGCGAATATACGGCTGAAAATTACGATAAGATAGATTTACATCGCCCGTATGTAGATGATATCGTGTTGGTTTCCCCTTCGGGAAAACCCATGAAAAGAGAGAGCGACCTCATCGATGTTTGGTTCGATTCGGGTGCTATGCCTTATGCGCAGATACACTATCCTTTCGAGAATAAAGAAGTATTTGACAAGCGGGAAGTATATCCTGCCGATTTTATTGCCGAAGGTGTAGATCAAACGAGAGGGTGGTTCTTCACGTTGCATGCCATCGCCTCGATGGTTTTCGATAGCGTGGCCTATAAAGCAGTTGTTTCGAACGGGCTTGTTTTGGATAAGAACGGAAACAAGATGTCCAAACGATTGGGTAACGCTGTCGATCCGTTCAGTACGATCGAAAAGTATGGTTCCGATCCGTTACGTTGGTATATGATTACCAATTCTTCGCCGTGGGATAACCTCAAATTCGATTTGGAAGGTGTGGAAGAAGTTCGTCGCAAGTTCTTTGGAACGTTGTATAACACCTATTCTTTCTTCGCATTGTATGCCAATGTAGATGGTTTCACATTCGGTGAACCCGAGGTTCCGATGGAAAAACGGCCTGAAATAGACCGTTGGATTATCTCTCTTTTGAACTCTTTGATTAAAGAAGTCGACGAACAGTTTGCCGCTTACGAGCCTACTCGTGCAGGGCGGGCTATATCGGATTTTGTAAATGACAATCTCAGTAACTGGTATGTTCGGTTGAACCGTAAACGCTTCTGGGGCGGAACGATGACGGAAGATAAATTGTCGGCATATCAAACGCTTTATACTTGCCTCGAAACAGTTGCCAAGCTCATGGCTCCTATTGCGCCTTTCTATGCCGATCGGCTCTATACAGACCTTACTGCGGCAACCGGACGAGATACTCGATCGGTACATTTGGTCGATTTCCCGGTAAGTTGCAACGATTATATCGATTTGGCTCTCGAAGAGCGTATGCAGATTGCTCAGACTATGACTTCGATGGTATTGGCTTTACGTCGTAAGGTGAATATCAAAGTACGCCAGCCGCTCACGACCTTGATGATTCCGGTATTGAATAAAGAGCAACAGGATCATATCGAAGCCGTGAAAGATTTGATTCTGAGTGAGGTGAATGTGAAAGAAATGAACTTTGTCGATAATGCGGCAGGTATATTGGTAAAACGGGTCAAACCCGATTTCAAAAAGCTTGGTCCGCGTTATGGAAAGATTATGAAACAGTTGGCAGCTACGATAGCTTCTATGTCGCAACCGGATATTATCGAATTTGAGAAGAACGGAACTTTTACTTTCGAGATAGATGGGCAACAGGCTACTATCGAAGCGAGCGATGTAGAAATTATCTCCGAGGATATTCCGGGTTGGTTGGTTGCTAACGAGGGTAATCTTACGGTAGCTCTCGACATTACGGTGACCGACGAATTGCGCCGCGAAGGTATTGCCCGCGAGCTGGTGAACCGTATACAGAATATTCGTAAAACTTCGGGCTTCGATATTACGGATAAAATCGATGTATATATCGCTTCTAATGGGGAGACCGATTTGGTTGTGGAGGAATATCGCGACTATATGTCTCGACAGGTCTTGGCCAATACGTTTGAGATATTGGGCGTTCTTTCTGGAGAGGCTGTCACCGAGCTGGACTTCGATACGTTTAAGGTGAATATCAGAATTGTTAAATCCTTGAAATAATGGAGGTCCATAGGGATATTTCTGTTATATTTGACCGGATATAGAACAATTTTCGTTTGTGGTCGGTTCTTTGAATAATTGAATGTGGAATTTTAAGTAGCAATAATTATGAGTGAAAAAACACGTTATTCCGATGCTGAACTTGAAGAATTTCGGCAGATTATTAATGAAAAGCTCGAAAAAGCATATCGTGATTATGATTTGTTGAAAGCCTCGATTATGAATACCGATGGCAACGATGTTACCGATACATCGCCTACATTTAAGGTGTTGGAAGAAGGTGCTAGCACTCTCTCCAAAGAAGAGGCAGGACAATTGGCGCAACGGCAGATGAAGTTTATTCAGCACTTGCAGGCTGCGCTTGTACGCATAGAAAATAAAACATACGGGATTTGTCGAGAGACCGGTAAGCTGATTCCGAAAGAGAGACTTCGTGCTGTTCCTCATGCAACTTTGGGAATTGACGCGAAGGAAGATGGAAAAAGAAAATAGTTTGCCGATATCCGTATCAATCTGTTCTTTGTGGAAACAGGTAAAGAGGATTGGCAGTTTTTATGAAATTTACTGAAAAGTGATATTAAAATTCGACCTTCGGGGGCTGTTCTTTGGGTAGAAAGCACGAAGGTCGAATCTTTTTGAGATAGGATAAAAGTGAGAATCTTTTTATTTTGGATATGAAGAAATTGACCAAAGGGCAGGTTGCTCTTATTACGATTGTTCTTGTACTCATTGTCGACCAAGCCGTGAAGATATGGGTGAAAACTCACATGTATATCGGTGAATCTATACGAGTGACCGATTGGTTTTATATAGCGTTTATCGAAAATAACGGTATGGCCTTCGGCATGGAAGTGGGAAGCAAGCTGTTCTTGTCTCTGTTCCGTATTGTTGCCGTTGTTTTTCTGTCGTGGTGGATGCTGAAAATTAAGAATCGTCCCCAAGTCGCTACGGGATTCATCGTTTGCTTGGCTTTGATTATAGCGGGAGCTGCGGGAAATATTGTAGATTGCCTGTTCTATGGATTGATGTTTAATGATCCTGTCCCCCCTTTGGTAGCTTCTTTTGTGCCGGGAGACGGGTATGCCGGGCTATTCTATGGGCGAGTTGTGGATATGCTCTATTTCCCTCTGTTCAGTTTTTATTGGCCCGATTGGATACCGTGGATAGGAGGTGAGCGGTTCGAGTTTTTCCGTCCGGTATTCAATATTGCCGATTCGGCGATTTCGGTCGGAGTGGTTTGTATGATTCTCTTTTATCATCGTTATCTCTCTTCCGAAAATAAACAAGTTGAGAAATCCGAATAGCTTTATGAAAAATCCGATATGGATCATATGGTTGATTTTATGTTTGTCGGCATGTGGCAGCCGTACTCCGGATTATGTCATTAATGAGAAAGATATGGAGGATTTGTTAGTCGATATACACAAATCCGAAGCTGTCATAGAATCGAACTATAATATCTATAACAACAATGCCGATAAGAAAAAGATAAGAGAAGCCGTATTTTTGCGTCATGGAGTCACTCGGGAACAGTTCGACACGACTCTTGTATGGTATGGGCATCATATTGAAACCTATATGAAAATATACGATCGTGTGGTGGAACGATTGAAAGCCGAAAATGAGGAGGCCAAAAAACTGTTAGCGGAAGAAAATTCCCAAACGATGTCGCAGCCGGGCGATAGTGTAGATGTATGGAAACAAAGGCGGAGCCATATCTTCGACTCCCGGTTATCTACCAATTTGTTAGCGTTCGATATCGCTCCCGATGAAAACTTCCGTACTCGCGATTATTTCGAGTTGAAATTTAAAGTCGTCATGCTACCTAAATTAAGCGTGAACCCGCAAGTATATATGGCCGTACGTCATACCGATAATGGGGTGGCATACAACAGAATCGATATAGATAAGGGAGGGTGGTTCTCTTTGCCGTTACAATCCGATTCTGCTACGGCGTTGTCCCGTCTTTACGGATATATCGTTCTTCCGGAGCAATCGGTTCGGGAGAAGGTATATATCGATAGTTTGATGTTGATTCGTAAGCACTATAACGATCGTATTCCCGATGTGGATAATCAGGTATATATGCAGGAGCAGTCGGTCGTAAGTGGCGAGTCTAAAAAAGCCGTTGCAAAACGGGTTGCCAAATTGAAAAAGTTAGGTTCATAAGAGAAGATTATTGGATTATGAAGAAAGGATTCTTTTCGCATCAGTTGTGTTATAGGCGGTCGTTGCTCAATAAACACATTCTCTATCTCACTTTCGACAATAAAGTCGATAATATATTGCCATTCCAGCGAGAAGTATCTTTGACTACCTTTTGTGAAGGTGTGTTGTTTGTCGTGTCGCCCGGTTTCGAACAGGAAAAAGAGGAGTTCCGTCGCATATTGCGGGAACAGCTTTCCGGCAATCCTTTGCTCACGGTAGGAGAGGCTATTATTCATAATCCCGTTTATCTTCGTAATATGGCCGACGACATCGCCCCTTGCAGTCTGTATACTGTCACTTCGATAAATTGGGCGACGGCTCGGTTAAGAGACGACGAACTCACGTTGGTGAAAGTACTCTGAACAGACTCTTGTTTTATCAGCATGATTATGTTTTAGCTGGTGAGAAAAAAGTATTCAACCTTTTCCCGATTCCAATGATTATCGAAGATAGGGAAAATATCGCTTGGTGTCATTCTTGGTTTCGTCCGGTTAATACTCCAAGATATATAAAGCTCTCGGGGGAAACTCCATAACGGGGGAGAACTCGATCTGTCTGTGTGTAATAATATCATGGGCGGATTGTACTTCCGATAAAATCTCGTTATAACGGCTCATGTCGACCGTCAGTGGAGAGTCGTTCCCGTTCATGATAACCAACACATTTTTCCCTTCGTAGCTGCGGCGATATACATACAATCCGTTGTTCGGCATGAAGTGCATCATTTCCCCGTGTGACAGACAGGGATTGTTTTGTCTCCATTTCAAGAGAGTCCGGCAAAAGTCGAAGGCTTCGTTTTGCAGGGGGGTGCGGTCTTGGGATAAGAAATCGTTAATCGTATCGCCCGGAAATCCTCCCGGAAAATCGAGGCGGACCAATCCGTCGGTCTTTTGTTTGTTCCCGTGCATTAGAATTTCTGTCCCGTAATAGATTTGGGGAATCCCACGGGTTGTCAATAGGAATGCGATGGCTTGTTTGTAAAAGCCCAAGTGGGAGGGTTCGGATAACAGAAAACGATCGGTGTCGTGGTTGTCGAGGAAGTTGAGTACATTCATTGGGTCGGCAAACATGAAGTCGAGTGCAAGGTGGTCGTAGATCAGATTCAGCCCGCCCCAACTGTCGGTTTGCGAAGTAAACGCATCACGGGCTATACCTTGTAGCGGAAAATCCATAACGCTTTTCAAGTGGGAGTTACGTGACGTATCCAAAATGCTGTTCCGTTGCCAATAGGCCGAACCGGCTTCGGTTCCGTACCAGCATTCTCCCACGATGTTGAAATTAGGGTATTCCCGGTTGATGGCGGCACACCATTCGGACATGGAATCGAAAAACACATACGGGTGAGTATCCATACGTATGCCGTCGATTCCCGAAAATTCTATCCACCAGATACTGTTCTGAGTCAGATATTTCATCAAATGCGGATTGTGTTGGTTCAAGTCTGGCATGCTCTCTACGAACCAACCTTCTACGGTCATGCTTTTGTCATATTCCGATACGTAAGGATCGAAGTGGGGAGTAAGACGGTAGGACGTTTGTCGATAACCGTCGGGGAAGTTGAACCAATCGTGCGATGGTCGGTCCAAGAACCAGATATGTTGGTCTCCGCAATGGTTGAATATCATATCCATGACGACTTTCATACCCCGGTTATGGCATTCGGTTATCAAATCCCGGTAATACATGTTTGTCCCAAACCGAGGATCGACCCGATAATAATCGGTTGTTGCATATCCATGATACGACCCTCCGGGCATATCGTTTTTGAGAACCGGATTCAGCCAAATAGCCGTTACGCCCAAGTCTTCGATATAGTCCAAGTGCTCGGCGATACCTTTTAAGTCCCCTCCATGCCGGGCATCGGGATTGTTCCGATTTACGGGTGAAGGAAATCGCATGGACGGAATGACGTTTGTAGACGGGTCACCATCGGCGAAACGGTCTGGCATAATCAGATAAAGTACGTCCGTTGCGTCGAATCCTTTCCGGTTTTTTCCCTGTATGGTTCTTGCATTGAGTGCGTATGGGATATTTTGTTTCTCTCGTTTTCGGCTCAGTTGAATATCGAAATTGCCGGGTTGGGTCTCAGGGGCGATACTCAGATAAAGGAATAAATAATTTTTACTGTCCAGACTGACAGCTTTTGTTAAGGTTACGCCCGGGTAATCTATCTTAATTTTACAGTCGGCGATATTTTTCCCGTATAACATGATTTGTAGCTCTCGGTCTTGCATTCCGGTCCACCAGAATGGAGGGTCGATTCGTTCTATATCTATTTTTGCATAACTTGTGCTTAGGGTGCAGAATAGCAGGAATGATAGGAATATCTTTTTCATACGTATGGCATTTATGGGTTTTTCTGTTGGAGAAACAATTATATGCAAGACTTGGTTCGTAGACAACTTCGTTATAAATGAGAAAGGGAGGAGATAATTTTTATCTCCTCCCTTTCTCTATGTTCGTATTATTCGAAATCTTAAATGACTCCTTGTGCCATCATGGCTTTGGCTACTTTCATGAAACCTGCGATGTTGGCTCCTTTCATATAGTTGATGTATCCGTCCGTTTCGGTTCCGTATTTTACACATTGAGTGTGAATGTCGCTCATGATTTGGTGCAGACGTTGGTCAACTTCTTCGGCGCTCCATGAAATGTGCATGGCGTTCTGTGTCATTTCCAATCCCGAAGTGGCTACGCCGCCCGCATTGACAGCCTTGCCCGGTCCGTACATGATACGATGTTTGATAAATAAATCGATAGCTTCGGGGCGGCAACCCATATTGGAGATTTCACCCACACAGATAACGCCGTTTTCAATAAGCCTCTTGGCATCCTCTTCGTCGAGTTCGTTTTGTGTAGCACAAGGAAGAGCGATGTCGACTTTTTGTTCCCAGGGGCGTTTTCCGGGGAAGAATTGTACTCCGTATTTTTCGGCATAAGGTGCGACTATATCTTCGCCCGATGCGCGTAGTTCGAGCATATAGTCTATCTTTTCGCCTGAAATACCGTCTGGATCATATACATAACCGTCAGGTCCCGAAATGGTGACTACTTTTGCTCCTAGTTGTGTAGCTTTTGATGCCGCACCCCATGCTACGTTGCCGAATCCGCTGATGGCGATTCTCTTTCCGGCGATGTCTATTCCTTTGGTTGCCAGCATTTGTTTTACGAAGTAAAGTCCACCGTAGCCGGTTGCTTCGGGACGAACAAGGGAACCTCCGAATTCTAGACCTTTTCCGGTAAACGTTCCGGTGTGCTCGTGCGTCAGTTTTTTATACATACCGAACATGTAGCCGACCTCACGGCCTCCTACGCCTATATCGCCCGCAGGCACGTCGGTGTCGGGGCCTAAATGACGCCACAATTCCAACATGAATGCTTGGCAGAATCTCATGATTTCGGCATCTGATTTACCACGAGGGCTGAAATCCGAACCACCTTTTCCACCACCCATAGGTAGAGTGGTCAGTGCATTTTTGAATGTTTGTTCGAATCCGAGGAATTTCAATATGGAAAGATTTACCGATGCATGGAATCTTATTCCTCCTTTGTATGGGCCTATGGCATTGTTGAATTGTACCCGGTATCCTAAGTTTACTTGTATTTCGCCGTTATCATCTACCCAGGGCACTTTGAAGGTGATGATTCTGTCGGGTTCGACAAGCCTTTCTATCAATTTGGCTTTTTCGAATTCGGGGTGTTGGTTATAAACTTCCTCTATGGAAAGTAACACCTCGTGTACCGCTTGTAAATACTCCGACTCACCGGGGTGCTTTGCCGCCAATGATGTCATGATGTGCTCGATGTTCATAGTCGCGATATTATTAAGTTAAATTCTTGGTTGGGCATCTCTTTGGAAGATGCTCGTTTCTCTTATCGCAAATGTACATATTTATATGGATAAAAAAATTTTTTTTACTACTTTTGAACAATAAAATCGCAAAAAATAAAATGGCAATTTGAAAGCCGGAATCGACACAAAAATAATGAATCGACCAAATATTAACCAATTATATCTGAAAGATACCTCTTTTGCTAACTTAATGCAAAAAAGAGTGTTCAATGTCTTACTTGTTGCGAGCCGATATGATGCTTTTATCATGGAAGAAGACGGGCGGGTGGAGGAACAAATTTACTTCGAATATGTTTCTCTGAATCTGAGTTCGCCTCCTCGGGTGAAACAGGTAACGACCAATGAGGAAGCCTTCGAGGAATTGGCTTTGAAACGTTATGACTTGATTATAACTATGCCCGGAGTCGATTGTTCCGAGACCTTTACGCAGGCAAAGGCGATGAAACGTCTTTACCCTTATATCCCTATTGTCGTTCTGACCCCTTTTTCTCACGAAGTTTCAAGGCGTATAGCAAAGGAAGATTTGAGTGGGGTGGACTACGTGTTCAGTTGGTTGGGTAATGTCGATTTGTTAGTGGCTATTATTAAGCTGATCGAAGATAAAATGAATGCCGAAGTCGATATTACTTCGGTAGGTGTGCAACTCATTCTATTGGTAGAAGACTCTATCCGGTTCTATTCTTCCATTTTGCCTAATTTGTATAATTTTGTGTTGAAGCAATCCCAAATATTTTCGACCGAAGCCTTGAACGATCACGAGCGAATGCTGCGTATGCGGGGGCGTCCCAAAGTAATGTTGGCACGAACTTATGAGGAAGCTATGCAGATATATGAAAAATATTCGGGAAATATGCTGGGTATCGTATCCGATGTTTCGTTCGTTAGGGCAGGCGAAAAAGATAAAAAAGCAGGAATAAAATTTTGCACCTATGTGCGCTCTTGCGATCCTTACTTGCCTCTTATTATCGAGTCTTCCGAACGCGAAAATCAAAAAGAAGCCATTAAGCTCAACGCTTCGTTCTTGGATAAAAATTCTAAGAAATTGCCGGTCGATTTGAGAAAAACGATATTGAAAAATTTCGGCTTCGGTGATTTTACATTCATCAATCCTAATACGGGAGAGCCTATCGTGACAATAAAAAATCTAAAAGATTTACAAGACAATATAGATATTATTCCCGACGACTCTCTTTATTATCATGCCTCTCGTAATCACATATCCCGATGGCTCTATTCGCGTGCTATTTTTCCTATGGCCGAAGCCTTGCAGCCTCGACAAATTACCGATTTGAGCGAGATATCTGAGATTCGTAAACTCATTTTCGACGCTATTGTGCAGTATAGAAAAATGAAGAATAGGGGAGTAGTTGCCATTTTCAAGCGTGACCGTTTTGACAAATACTCCAATTTTGCTCGTATCGGTAATGGTTCTTTGGGGGGGAAAGGACGAGGCTTGGCGTTTATCGACGCCATGATAAAAAGAAATCCGACTTTCGATAATATCGAAGGCGTGAATGTGACCGTTCCCAAAACGGTAGTTTTGTGTACCGATATATTCGATACCTTTATGGAGAGTAATAATCTCTATCAAATAGCTCTTTCCGATATTTCCGATGAAGAAATTTTGGAGCATTTTCTTAAAGCGAAGCTCCCCGAAGAATTAAAGCCCGATTTTTTGGCATTTTTCGATGTGGTGGGTAAGCCCATTGCCGTTCGTTCGTCGAGTCTGTTGGAAGATTCCCACTATCAACCTTTCGCTGGTATCTATTCTACCTATATGATACCCTCGTTGGACGATAAGAACGAGATGCTCCGTTTACTGTTAGATGCTATAAAAGCAGTTTATGCCTCGGTTTTTTACGCCGATAGTAAAGCCTATATGACAGCTACGTCGAATGTTATCGATCAAGAAAAGATGGCGATTATATTGCAGGAAGTGGTAGGTACGCAATACAACGATCGTTATTATCCGTCGTTTGCAGGAGTAGGGCGTTCGATAAACTACTATCCCATTAATGACGAAAAGGCCGAAGATGGAGTTGTCGATTTAGCCATTGGGTTAGGAAAATATATTGTCGACGGAGGACGCAGTTTACGATTCTCTCCGCGGCATCCCAATAAAGTATTGCAAACCAGTACACTCGATTTGGCGTTGAGAGATACCCAAACACGATTCTATGCGTTGGATATGAATAGAGGTGAAAAACCTTTCTCTATTGACGATGGCTTCAATTTGTTGAAACTCTCCGTTCGTGATGCCGAGAAAGACAATTCTCTTCGTTTGATGGTTTCTACTTACGATCCTGTCGATCAGATGATCAGAGACGGTTACTATGATGGGGGGCGCAAAGTCGTTACGTTTGCCAATATCTTGCAACATAAAGCCTTTCCGTTAGCCTCTATTCTCGATTCCATGCTTACCATTGGCAGTCGCGAAATGGGACGGCCGGTAGAAATAGAGTTTGCAGGAAATCTTGTAGGGCCGGGTAATACTCCCGGAACAGTCTATTGGTTGCAGATAAGGCCTATTGTCGATATGAAGGAAATGCTTAGCGACGAAGTAATGGATTTACCCGACGAAAGAACCATTCTTAAAAGCAATACGGCGTTGGGACACGGCGTGATGGATAATGTATCTCATATTGTCTATGTAAAATCATCGAGTTTTAAGTCCTCAAATAATGTAAATATAGCACGTGAAATAGAGAAAATAAATCGTACCTTTACCGAGCGGGAAGAAAACTATATTTTGGTAGGACCCGGACGATGGGGGTCGAGTGACTCTTCGCTGGGAATTCCGGTTAAATGGCCGCATATATCATCAGCCCGTCTCATTGTAGAGTCCGCACTTGATAATTATAGGATAGAACCAAGTCAGGGAACGCATTTCTTTCAGAATTTGACTTCGTTTGGTGTTGGCTATTTTACGGTAAATACATTTGCAGGCGATGGCTATTACGATGAAAGTTATCTGAATGAGCTCCCTGCTGTGTACGAATCGGAATCTTTGAGAATTGTTAAATTTGATGCTCCTGTATTGATAGAGATAAACGGACGCAAAGGGAAAGGTCTGGTGACAAAGCCCGGAGTGGAACAAATTGAAAATAAATAAGGTAGAAAATTATGTCTATATTTAGAAAAACGATGAAAGCGTTGGGGTTTTCTGGCGAAGATGATGAATTCGAGGCTCAACCTTATACTGCTGAAAATATTACGAATGCATGTATTCGGGAAAAAGAGCGACAGGATAATGAGAGTGACGTTACTCCGTCTGCTTTGAGAGTTGGAGAAGACAAAGAGGAGGAACTGCAACTCCCCGATACGCTGCTCGATACATTGTTAGAATTATTGAACAAATCGCTTCCCGATTATATATTGGCCGCATTGGATAAGGAAGCGGAGAAAAAATATCTCTTCGATCGATTAGATAAACCGTTTAAAGAATTTATCTGTGCGGTAAATGAGCGTGCCCGTGAATCCGTTTCACGGAAATGGAAAACAGAACACCTCAATTTAACGAAAGAGATGGAAGAGGCACGGGTAAAAATGAAAGAATTGGAAGAGCAGCGTAATACTATGCAAAGTGCTCAATTAAGCGCCGAACGACAGAAACGGGCGGTGGCGGAAAAAGTGCATGAGCTGGAAACTCGTATCGCTGCGTTAGAAGCCGAAAAGGAGCAGTTTGAACTGGAAAATAAAAGTTTGGTGAATAAATTGAAAGTCTCTAATGTTCATCAAGAAGAATTGGAGGCAGCTTCTGCCGAAATTGAGAGGTTAAGAGCCGAACTTAAAACACAGAAAGAAAATGCAGCCGATGTAGAGCAACTTTGCATGGATTTACAGCAGGCTCGCAAAGAACTATCACAGGCAAAAGATAAAGAGACCGAGATTGCAAGTCAGTTGGAAGCAGCTCGACAAGACTTAATGCAACGAGAAGATAAAAATTCACAACTCTTAAAGCAGATAAAAGAGCTTGAAATTCAGCTATCCGAAGCACAGAATGGGTTGAAGGTAGTAGATGAAGTCGAAATTAAATTGCAACAGTTTGAGCAGATAAAAGCATCGAAAGATGAAAAAATAGCACAACTCTTAGACAACTTGCAATCCGTGGAGGAAGAAAACAAACAACTCCAAGCTCGACTGAATGATCTGATAGAACAAAAAGAAAAATTAGAACAGGCTGTGACACAGGAAAATGTCGGTAACAAAAACGAAATTGAGTCGTTGAAAAGCGATTTAGAAAATGCCAATGCAATGATAGCCGCATTGCGAAATCAACGGCAAGAACTATTAGCACAGATAGAGAATCTGAAATTTGTGAAAAACACGAATGAAAAACAAGAGACGGAAACCGTTACGCCAGTCGAAGAGAAACAAGACACATCGTCTGTAATTAGTTTTGAAGCTCGTCAGGACGAAAGTGAAACAAAAAGCAATGTAAAAACTTCGGTAGAGGAATCGAAGGAAGTTACGGAGAATCCCCCTAAGAGTGTTGATACAAATACAGGGGAAGACGATTTTCCGGGTCTCGATTCATTCGATGATAACTGGTTAATTCCTACCAGACCCGATACACCCGAGATGATTGCAAAACGGAAAGAAGAGGAGAAAAAGAAGCGTGAAGCCGAAGAACAGGCTGCTGTGGAGCAAAAGAAAGCGCAGCAAGTTGATTCCTCGCAAATGTCTCTTTGGTAAAATAAATGTAATGTATGGAAAGAGTCCCGTTTAGAGAATGGGACTCTTTTTTTTAGAAGCTGTTTTAAATTTATCCGAGACAGATTGAGACCTATGTTGAAGTAGATCGGAGTCCTTGATTTTTGTCAATAGCGGGCTATTGACAAAAATCAAGGGATTCAAGATGCGAGACAGGGGCGCAATATGTCCGGAACATACTTGTTTGCAATGATAATATTATTTCTCAACAAATTTAAAACAGCTTCTTATTAGGAGGAAAGAAAAAAACTCAATAAAAATGATAGGAGGAATAGATTACGTTCGACTTTGTCTTCGTTATCGAGGGTGTCATACCTTCTCCCCTGTGCCGGGAAATAGTATGGGGAAGAAACCCAAGAAACGACAGTTTCTGAGGAGAAGAGTTGTAATATACAAGGACAATCCCCACAAATTATCGACCGAACCAGCGTTTAGGTGTAGCTCACTTAAATAGTATTGGGATTTTTTGGGGAAAAATGTTTAAGTATAAATGATTGAATTACAGTGTATTGTAAGAAAGTTATGTTATACAGCATAAAAAAGTGGGAAAAATATTTGGAGCGGAATAGGAAAATGCATTAACTTTGCAACCGCAAAAGAGGAAACGGGGTACGCCCCGGGGAGCTTTTGCCAAGTTCATTGAAGGAATTGAAGAAGCAAGTGTAGTACAGGAAATAAGAGAGAAAGAAGTCAATTCGGTCAGGTGACGCTTCGAAGGTATAATAAAGAAAAAGAAAAGAATACAACGAAGAGTTTGATCCTGGCTCAGGATGAACGCTAGCGACAGGCCTAACACATGCAAGTCGAGGGGCAGCGGGGAGGTAGCAATACCTTTGCCGGCGACCGGCGCACGGGTGAGTAACACGTATGCAATCCACCTGTAACAGGGGGATAACCCGGAGAAATCCGGACTAATACCCCATGATATGGGCTCTCCGCATGGAGGGTCCATTAAAGAGAGCAATCTTGGTTACAGACGAGCATGCGCTCCATTAGCCAGTTGGCGGGGTAACGGCCCACCAAGGCGACGATGGATAGGGGTTCTGAGAGGAAGGTCCCCCACATTGGAACTGAGACACGGTCCAAACTCCTACGGGAGGCAGCAGTGAGGAATATTGGTCAATGGTCGGCAGACTGAACCAGCCAAGTCGCGTGAGGGAAGACGGCCCTACGGGTTGTAAACCTCTTTTGTCGGAGAGTAAAGTGCGCTACGCGTAGCGCATTGCAAGTATCCGAAGAAAAAGCATCGGCTAACTCCGTGCCAGCAGCCGCGGTAATACGGAGGATGCAAGCGTTATCCGGATTTATTGGGTTTAAAGGGTGCGTAGGCGGCACGCCAAGTCAGCGGTGAAATTTCCGGGCTCAACCCGGACTGTGCCGTTGAAACTGGCGAGCTAGAGTGCACAAGAGGCAGGCGGAATGCGTGGTGTAGCGGTGAAATGCATAGATATCACGCAGAACCCCGATTGCGAAGGCAGCCTGCTAGGGTGCGACAGACGCTGAGGCACGAAAGCGTGGGTATCGAACAGGATTAGATACCCTGGTAGTCCACGCAGTAAACGATGAATACTAACTGTTTGCGATACAATGTAAGCGGTACAGCGAAAGCGTTAAGTATTCCACCTGGGGAGTACGCCGGCAACGGTGAAACTCAAAGGAATTGACGGGGGCCC
>OGPJ01000145.1_pt1 | contig 59962 bp, 52 predicted proteins | sample 1552831 | NCBI WGS metagenome assembly OGPJ01 (sample SAMEA2579914, study PRJEB22360) | human gut metagenome | biome: human gut; feature: human-associated habitat; material: faeces | place: Denmark | collected 2008/2010
TATGCTGTTTCAAAATGAAAATAAGTTTTTGCTGATTCGTGATACAGAGGAGACAAAAAATAAAGAAGTTGTATTTGATGAGCTTGGAACAGAAGAAATTTATATAGATGGAGAACCAAGTACAATGCAAGATTATGATAGCGAATCAATGGAAGAATAGTCTGTAGTGAATTTTGATTGGAAAAGAAAATGGATTCCAATGGAAGTAAATAAAAATCAAGCAACAGCAGTTGACCCGAATGGGGCAAAAAAGTAAAAAATGGAGGATGGAAACATGAAAAAACAAGTGATTTTATTTGGAGTAACAGCAGTAGCGGGTATGTTGGCAATGACGATGCCGGTAAACGCCGCCAAAAAGGCAAAAGGAACCGGTTTTAGTTTAACTCCGTCTATCGTTACCCCTACCAATCGAAATGTCAGCGTAGCCGTTAAATTAAATAAGGGAAGCAAAATTAAAGAAATAAAATGGCGTGCCGGGAAAGTAACAAAATCAGCGAATAAGTATTGGAAAAAAGCCAAAAACATAACAAAGCCAAGAAAATTCAGCGCGTCGTCAAATGGATGGTATTCTGTGCGGGTTAAAAACAAAAAGAACAAGTATACCATCCGAAATATCAGTGTGAACTGCATTGATAGACATCTGCCGGATGTACAGTCAGGTTATACTGTGTCAAATAAAGTGGCAACGGTTACGGCAAGTGCTTCAGACGCAAATGGAATTTCGTATATGGGTTTTACCAAAGGATATTTGAATAATACGAATCCGGCCGTATATATAGCATTAGATATAGCGGCTCCCACATTTCAGGTAGCAGAACCCGGATATTATACAATTTGTGTAAAGGACGGGGTAGGAAATACAACACTGCGCTATCAGTATGTGGAATTGTGGAAGAATTTGTGGGATATAACACCGTTTGATAGCGATTTGGGAGAAAATTATAAAGGAACAAAGCAGGACCGATGGGGCAATGCAATAACAAATCCAATTACAATTGCAGCGGATTATAGGGAACGATATATTGAGTATTATTTGGGAGGAGAGTATACAAAAGTTGCTGGAAATGTTATACGGTCAAGAGATTTAAACGATGAAGAGAATGCGTGGATTCAAATTTATGCAGATGGGGTTAAGATTTATGAATCACCGAAAATGGATTACAAGACAAAAGCAATTCCATTTGATGTTCAAATTTCCCATGCAAAATATATAAAAATTGTAGCACAATCTGATAGGGATAATATGTGGGATGGAAAGATGATGATCACAGATGCCCAAGTCTATAATTAATAAATAACTTTACCGGGGGCGGTTCCCGCCCCTGGTTACAAGAAAGATGGAGGAAATTTAAATGATGAAAAAAACAAAACATATTCTATTTTTAGTAATACTTGCAGGTTTTTGCATTGTTTTGTGTAATACAACTCTTCATGCAAAAACAAAAGCACAACAGGCAAAACAAGCGTATGCCAAATATCTACAATCCACAGATACTAGTAAAGATAATGCTTTTATCGTTCTTGATATAAATAAGGACGGCGTCCCGGAATTATTAACTGGTTCGGTATATGAGCAAAGTAAATTCTTAAATTGTATTTTTACATATAGAGATGGAAAAATAAAAGAATTAGCGAATACCACGAAAAGAAACAGTGTGATAATACAAGCGGAACAGAATGTGACTTATCTGCCAAACAAAAAATGTCTGATACTTTATGATGGTGGAACAAGTAATAATAATTCCATGTATGCCATCAATAAGCAGGGAAAACTGAAGAAAATAGGCGAAATTGGATATCGTTGGTACGACGATTCATGTACAGTGCGAAAACCTCATTTAAATGGAAAATGGATTTCAGAAAAGCAGTACAAAAATTTCTTTAAAAAGAACAAAGGAGTAGTCTATGAGTATCATAGAAATACACCCAAAAATCGAGATAAGTTCCTTTGCAAAGTGAAAAGCAAAAAAATTACAAATCTTTTTAATGCTAACGGAAAGGAAAAAATACTTGAATTAAAGATAAATTCGACAAAAATGCAGGATGATAAGATTGTTTTAGAAGGCACTGGCAGATGTCCGGTAGATGTAGTAAAGACATCGAAACAACGCAAACAATTAGAAAGTGGAAAAATTAAGGCGTTGGGGAAAAACTGGATTGTAAAGAAAGAATTTGATGAAGGTACATGTATCACTTCGTATTACTTATATTCAAACAATAAAAGTAAACAGTGGAGTTATACGTTGAGTCCGGCAACAACATTATTGACATATCCTAATTTAATTCTTTCTGATCGCAACAATAAATGGGTATACAAGACGGTTGGAAAAGTGCGTGTTGTAGTTAAAAATAATCAGAAAAATTCTAACGAGGAAAGGCTCGCAAAATATGCATTTTGCAGCAGTGATGAATGGAAAGGCAAATGGTGTGGGCTGGAACTTGATAAAAGCTGGGTAGTTAATTGGTTGATAGATTAGAAAATTATGGAGGGCAGATGGTTTGAAAAAATATTTGTATGTAATGCTAATTGGTTTGTTTTTAGCAAGTTATGTATCATCTGCAACAAAATGTGAAAATGTTTGTGCCAAAACAAAAATGTATAAAGAAGGAAAAACTTATACATTAACGGGAAAGGTGGAGCGGATAAATTATGAGCATCCCAATGGCAGACATTTCTTTGTGTACCTTCTTAGTTAAGCTTGACGCCAATTTTGTAAAAGCAAAAGGCACTGTAAAGAAAGCAGATAATAGTATAGTAAATTCCGGAGTTGCCTATTTGTATGAATCCAATGATGATGACAACTATGCTTATAAGGAGTATGCTTACATTTCTAATGGTGAATACAACAATTTACGATTAGAAATAGGAAAATCATATTATGTGAGAGTTACCGATTATAGTGGAAGTGGATATCAAAACGCGGGTGTGATAACTGGTGGATCTGCAAATACCTATGATATAAAAATTCAGAAGTAGTCAAAATGTAAGAAGAGAAGAATGGAAAACTGCGAAAAAGTAGTTTTCCATTCGAAAAAAGAAAGGAAGATGAGTATGAGGAAAAGAATTGTAAGACAAGTGATTGCTATGGTTCTATGCGTATGTATGGCATTGGGGTTATTTGATGGAATTCCAGTGGTAAAGGAATATGTGAGGACATCAACAGAGGCAGAGGCAGCAGATGGAAACACATTGGCTAGTGTTGCTGAAAGCGAATATAATTCGCATAGAGGGAAAAATGGAAATGGTTGGTATGGGGCAGGTGCTTGGTGTTGCCATTTTGTGAATTGGTGTGCAAGAAATGCAGGAATTTCAACAAATGTCGTTCCAAGTACAGCTAGTTGTACTGATATGTATAATAAAATACTGCGGACAGGAGCGAATATTGTTGCTAATCCTAAACGAGGTGATTTGTGTTTTTATAAATTAACGAGAACAGGAGGGTTTTGTCACATTGGTATAATGACAGATTCAACATATTCAATACAAGGAAATATATACGTGGCAGGGCGTTCGACGTGGTATAAGTTAAGACCGAGAGAGTATAGAGCTGTGAATAATCAACCATATACAATTGTTTATGTTCGACCAAACTATCAAACATCAATTAATTACCAAATCACTACTTGCGGTGTCACAAATATCTCGAACAATGATGCTCGTATTTTAGGTTCTATGTCTCCAGCGGGAAATGTAAACTCATGGGGGTTTTATGTTGGAGCCAATACAGGAGCAATGGCTAAGATTACAGTGAGTGGACAGACATATTCGGGAAATATGGGGTGCAATATTGTAAATTATTATAAGCTGAATTATGGCACGACATATTATTATAAAATATGGGCAGTTGTCAATGGACAGGAAAAACAGGGTGGAATTGTTAGCTTTCGAACTACAGCTACAAAACCTGAAATTCCTTCTTTGAAGATTGCCAGTAATTATCAAAATATAGGACTTGAAAGTTCAGCAACAGTAAATTGGAATGCTACAAGAAATACTAAATATTATAAGGCATATTTGTATAATAGTGACAATGAATTGATTGAAACTTCAGGGCAGGTAACGGGAACGAAATATGCATTTAAAGCGGCACAAAAAGTAGGAACATATCATGCTAAGGTGGAAGCGTATAATGAAGTGGGAACGAAAGGAAAATCAAATGAGGTTTCATTTACAGTGCATCCGGATGTGACGGTTACTTTTGTGGATGCAGACAGTTTTGTAGATGTTCCGGTGGGAACAGAACCCGTGGAACTTGGTAAGCAGACAATTCATTATGGAGGAACTGCGAATGCTCCTGCAGATCCGGAACACACAGGATATACATTTAAAAAATGGTCAAAATCTTTTTCAAATGTAAAAGAAGATATTGTAGTAAAGGCTGAGTATCAGATTAATCGGTATACAGTCCGTTATGTAGATTCGACTACACAGGAAGTACTCGGAACAGAAGAAGTAGATTACTATAGTTCCGCCAATCCTGTGGATTTTAAGATGCCAACGGGATACGTAAAGACAGGGTATGATGGTTGGGATAAGGATTACAAGTGTATTACGGCGAATACTACATTGAATACATGTATCGGATGGTATAATGAGAACTTTCCTATTTATGCGGAATTGCTTTCGGCAACTCGTGATTACGACTCAGAGGAAAGTGATAACGAAGGATATACTATAAAGGCAAAGGTAACAAATTGGGATAAATCAACAACAAAAGGAAGAGTGGTAGTAGCATTAAAAACCAAAGAAGGTAAACTGCTTACCTCGACAGAATCTTCCGCTTTTAGTGTAAAGAAAAATACTAATAAAACAATCGAGATTTTTGTTCCATATGATAAGGCAGCTTCACTGGCCGAAATTTATGTGGTAGGACAATATACAGATGCGGTTCCCATCACAACGACAACATCGAATAATGCCGTACTTGAAATAGATCAAAGTTCTGTATATACAAACTGGAGTACGGAAGAGCCACCGGAAGATGCTGTAAAGAAAGAAGAACGAAAAGAGTATCGTTATCAGGATAAGAAAACAACGACATCCTATGAAACATCATTAAGTGGCTACACATGCAGCGGAAGTTCATGGGTTCATACAGGAAGTAATAGTTTTGAGTATGTCGCTTCCTTTCCATATGGTTTTGATACAGGTAGTTCATTTTATGCATCATTTAATCGGGCACCGGTTACGCCATCTGAAACGTATACAAATAAAACAACCGTTTCTACAAGTTTTGTGGGAAATGTGTATTATCACTGGTGTCGTAATGGAAATTATGGTGCTATTAATAGAACGGTAAATGGAACATATACAGATAAGTTTTGGAAATTTCATATAATTACAGACGCTGGTCTAGGATGGAATTCAGCGGGAGCTTTTTATGCTAAGAATGCAAGTATATGTGGAGATAGTTATTGGTGGATTGGATATGGTGAGGGAAATGCTGCGAATACTCCAATTTTAAGATGCAATTATAATACCTATCGGAAACGGTTTGATTATTATAAATGGACCGACTATTCAGAGTGGTCAACAACAAAACGGGCAGCGAGTTCTACAAGAAATGTACAAGAAAGAAAAGTTTATCGCTATTTGACGGATGAAATGATGAAGGAGGACAGTACGGGAAAAGAACGTACGGTGTCAGGTACATTGGGAAAAGAATTTGCTGGGAAAGAAGCAACTTTGTTTGTTTATAAAGTAGACGAAGCATCCGATTATACCAATGAATACGTAGCACAGACAAAATTAGACAAAGATGGAAATTATAAATTTACCTTTAAACTGAGAGAGGAACCTTCTGTGAAAACGGGAGACATGACGGTTGCTCTTGGGGTAGAAGGAACTTCGACAGCGATTTATCTGGATACGATTAAGGCGCCTAAAAAGACACATAAGGTCAGATTTTATGACTATAATGGAAAGGTGATTTCAGAACAAGATGTTGTAGATGGTTATGCTGCCGAACTTCCATCACAAGAAACGACAAAGAGGACAGGTTATACATTTGTTAAGTGGTCTGATACAAATATAAATATTACGGAAGATAAAGATATTTATGCAGAGTATGAACTTAATAAATACGATGTTGTTTTTGTGGATTGGAAAGCCAATTCAGTTAAAGTGGAACAATTTGAATATGGTTCAAGATTATTAACTCCGATTGCGGAAGAGCCGGAGGAAAATCAAATTGTTGAATGGGATAAAGTAGCAGATGGTGTAGAAACTGTGACAGAAAATCTTGTTGTCTGTACACGTTATAAAACTAAAAAATTTGATGTTAAAATTCAAGGATTTGACGGAAAAATAATATCTGAACAGACTGTTGAATATGGTAAAGCAGTGCAGCTTCCAGAGTTAGATACAGAAGCAAATAATTGTATTTTCTATGGCTGGAAAAATGTTGCACATGGACAGGAAAAAGAGTTTACAGATGTCATTATCAAAGAAGATACAACGTTAGTTCCAGATTTTGTTTATAAAGAAACAGTTAGTAATCCGACAGCAAATTTAGACAGCGGAGAGTATGATAAAGAACAAACGGTTACTTTGAGTACAAATACAAAGGATGCTGAAATTTATTATACATTAGATGGAAGTGATCCTCACGGAGCAACGGCGATAAAATATACAAAGCCAATTGAAATAGAAGATGCTACCGTGTTAAAGTATTATGCAAAAGCATCTGGAAAAAATGATAGTGATACATCTGAAAACTATTATGTTATTAATTATGAGGGCGCAAGAAGTGCATGGATGCCTTATGCGGAACTGCCTGAAAAGGTAAGAGAAAATCAAAAGGAATATGACATTTATTCGGATACAGGTTATGCTCTTAAAGAAAGAAAACAGGCAGAATACAAAGACAAAGCGAAAGAACTGGAAAATCTTGGATGGACCAAAGACGATGATTCTTGGTCAGAATATACAGAATGGCAGGATACTCCATTTATAGATGAATCGACCTATATTGAAGCACAAGTTGAAACACAGGCAGTATATAGTTCGTCTACAAAATATAAATATTCTCATTATGTATATGCAGAGGGGACAGCTACATGCTATTCGCCAGAGAAAATTGATGGAAAAGACTGCAAATATGAAACAATTGAATTGGATAAAAGTATGGCAATTGCAGGATTCAATGAAGATGGTACGACATATTTTATCCGCGATGGTGTAGAATGGTTCCGACAGGAAAAAGTAATTGGAAAGACCCAAACGGGAATACAGTATCGTCAAAAGCATAAGGTTGTAAATTATGTTAAACTTGCAAAGTATACAACGGATATTCCATCTGATGAAAAATTGAAAGATTATACGAAAGCGGAAGTATTTAGTTATGTGCGGCACAATTCTTACATTGTAAACATTTACGCACTGACAAATAAGTTGCAAACCCAAATTGTCGAGGAAGGAAAGACAATAGAAACAAGTGATTTACAAGAAATTGAAGGATATGATATAGATTCAATTTATAAAGACCCAGAGTTTACGCAGAAATGGAACGCAAAAACAGATTCTGTAACAAGTAACCTTGATTTATACATAAAAGTAAAACCGAAAGAATATGAGGTGACTTTTAAGGATGAAAAAGGTGAAAAGATTGAAACACAAAAAATATCCTATTTAGATGAAGCAACAGAGCCTATACCAAAGACGGTTGAAGGAAAGAAATTTGTTGGATGGTCAACAGACGGGTATAAATGTGTAACGGAAGACATGGATGTTATTGCTAAATATATACCAGAAGAAGATTATGCAATGATTGCATTTGAAAGCGATGAAGCATCGTTGAAAAAGGATGAAACATTAAAAATCTCATCTCAGATTGCACCAATTAGTCAATCAGAGACATTGGTATATTGGGAGTCAGAAGACAATTCTGTTGCTGTAGTTTCGGATCAAGGAGTGGTTACAGCAATTGGAAGTGGTGAAACTACGGTTGTTGCAACGGTAAGTGAAACTGGAGAAAAAGCAAAATGCAAAATAAGAGTATTAGGTGACACTGCTACTACTGAACCAACTAAAACACCAGAAAGTGGTAATGTCAGCAAGCCGACCGAATCGCCGACAGTGCCATCAAATACAAAACATTTATTGGATGGGAAACAAGCAGCATCTTCTGCATCGAAAAATAATGCAAACGAAAATGCAAGCATTGGAAAAGATGTAAAAGTATTGCAAGTTAAGTTTATCAAACTAAAAATAGCTGGAAAGCGTAAAGCAAAGGCTTCCTGGAAAAAACTTACAAACGTTTCCGGTTACCAGATTCAGTATGCACCAAACAAAAAGTTTAAAAAAGCCAAGAGAAAAACGGTCAAGTCAACCTCTGTTACGATAAAGAAGTTGAAAAAGAAAAAGACTTATTTTGTTCGAGTGAGAGCATACAAACTGGTAGATGGAAAGAAAGTGTATGGGAAATGGAGTGCTGTTAAGAAAGTCAAAATAAAGAAATAAAATGTTGATTGAAAACAAGGGAACTGTGTAAAAATGGTTCCCTTGTTATTGCTTTGTACGACATGAGCATAGTATATAGTTTTAGAGAAAAATGATTTACTCAGGCACTACACTCATAACTATATAAAAAAATATAAAAAACTCCTTGACACGATTGCCCGGATAGTGTATTATCATATCCAAGCAAGTAAATAATTTAAAAGTCTGATATCTATCATTCTATTTTTTCTTGCTTATCGAAACTTTTTACCCACATAATTTTGGAAAGCAAGAGAAGAAAGGGATGATACTTATTGACAAGAGACTTAACAGAAAAAAATCTTGTGGAAGAAGCAGAAGTGTTTGCGGATATCAGTAACGTAAACCTGTATGATGGCAGAAACGTGATCCAGCCGGAAGATCTGGAGCTGCTTCCGCAGGAAATGCACTACAAGGACAGTGAAGGGAAGCCTGCAAAGGTAATGGCAGATGTGCGGATGCGCTGGCGAAAAAACGGTTCCGTTATCGCGATGATTCAGATCGAAAATCAGTCGGAGATCAACAACATTATGCCGATTCGGGATCTGGGGTATATTTTCAATAATTATAACGAGCAGATCAAAGAGCACCAGAGAGAAAACGAACGCAATGACAGACGTTTTTATGCCAGAGGACTGGGAGATGCTGAATGTCTGCAGCCGGTTATTACATTTGTTCTCTATTATGGCAAAGAAGAATGGAAGCGTCCGCTTAGCATCCTGGATATGCTGGATCTTGATGAGACAGAGAAAAAGGAACTGGAACCATTTCTCCTAAATCATAAGATTCATTTGATCTCATTGAGCAGGCTCGATGAAAAGGAAGTGGAAAAATACAAGTCGGATTTTTGGCATGTCATCAAATTTCTGACACTGCATGGCTATGGAAAAACCTGTAAGTATTTGGAAGAAGAAAGCGGTAAGAGAAAGTTGAAACACCCGGAAGAAGTACAAAATGTGCTTTATGCACTTAGCAGTGATAAACGTTTTTTAGAAGCGGATTTGGCAAAGAAAGGAAAGGAGGAACCGAAGATGGGACAGATTTCAGATGTGTTGGACCAAATAGAAGCGATCATGTTTGATAAAGGTGTCGAGCGAGGGGAAAAGAGTGGTTCTACTCGTGTGAATCGCTTAAATGCAGAACTGATCAAAGACGATCGTACAGCAGAACTTTTTCAGGCAACGCAGGATCCGGAACTTCAGGAGAAGTTGATGAAAGAGTACGGAATAGAGTAACTGGTAATAAGCAGCTTGTATAAAATTGTGTGGTAAAAAGGAGACCGCCAAATGGATGAAAAATCTGTTTGGCGGTTTTTTCTTGAATTTTATGTGCGTTTATGCTTTAATGAGTATATATACGAAGGGGATAATATAGAGTTATAATACAGGGGAGAAGAATATTATATTTAGAAAGCAGGAAAGCTTATGCAGGCGACAGATAAATTAACACGTGCACTTACGGAAGTGAAATATTTAAATGCGGATAATGTAAGCAGATATCGATGCATTATGCGTATCTTTTTTGAAAATTACGAAAAATTGAAATACTGGTTATATCAGGAAGATGTGTATGAAGAGATGATTCAGGATCCGTATTTTGCAGATTACCGGATGGAACAGTGCCAGCAGGATCTTGCGATGCTGACAGAGTGGAAGAATCTAAATACGATTCAGGATACCAGAAAAGTGTCGTCGATTGAAGAATTTAAAAATAAAAAATTTCGTTATCAAATGTCTGAGTACAGTGTACAGATTGAGCGTCTTGTGCTTCGGCTGGAAAATCTTTTGGTAGAAGGAGCGTCTCTGGAGCCGTCGCTTTTGGAGAGAATCCGTCATAATCTGGAAAAATTTACGCAGATGAAAGAGGAAGAACCGGCGGATGTTTACAGCTGGTGGAATGATCTTAATAATGATTTTATGCGCTTGAATCAAAATTATCAGGATTATATCAGGGATTTAAACAGTGTCAAAGCGGAAAAAATGATGCAGACAAAGGAATTTCTGGTATTTAAAGACCGTCTGATCGAATATTTGCGTAATTTTATCAAGGGATTGCAGAGAAATGTAGGGGCGATTGAAGAATGTCTCCTGGCAATAGACAATCAGGACAAACAAGAGGTGTATAATAAGATCATTCAATATGAATGGCAGATTCCACGAATGGATGTGGAGATTACTGTTCAGATGATTGAAGAAAATGTAAAAGGCAGGGGGCGCAGTATCTATGAATGGTTTGTGGAAGAAAACGGAAGGGAAAATGAAGCGGGTAAATTGTTTGACGCAACGAATGAGATCATACGGAGAATCACACGGTATGCGGCGCAGATTAGTGAAAAAAATGCCATTGGTGCGAATCGAAGAGAAGAATACCGCAAAGTGGCAGAATTATTTTTGCGGTGTGACACCGTAGCTCAAGCACATAAAATGTCGGCGATGGTTTTTGGGTTGTCCTGTCCGTTTCATTTAAAAACTACAAAGGTGCGGGAATCTGACAGTATGAACCAAAGCGTTTATGAAGAAAAGCCGGATGATATCCTGCTTCGGCCACGTGTAAGAAATTACCGGGAAAAGACCAATCGGAGTGTAATCCGTTCCATGACAAAAGAAAAGCGAAAGGCTCGGGAAGAGTTGATTGCACGGCAGAAAAAAGATTGGAAGAAAATAAAAGAATTGGAAAAAGATGGAAAGATAGATTTTGCGGAACTTCCGGTCATTGAGCCACGAATGCGTGAAATATTATTAAAGTGGCTGTCCGATGGATTAGAAGATATGGAATATGTGTCACGGACAGAGGAGGGGCGAAAGTATAAGATTGAAGTGCCACAAAAAGGTGAAAAATGTATCTTACATTGTGAAGACGGCAATCTTACAATGCCACGGTTTGTTATCGCCTTTGAGGAGGAAACGGTATGAAAGAACTTGAGATGTTATTACGGCAGCGTTGGATTCTAAAGGCTGATCAGAAAGAGCAGTATTACCGCATCCGGGATAACATTGGAGAGGTCCGCAAATTTGCATCCGATAAATTGGGGTGTCAGATCATTGAAAATTCGTTGCTTGTAAAGATGGAGAAAGTTCCGGTAAAGCCGGAAGAATTTATGGGGATTCAGGAGTTTTCCTCAAAAGAAGAATATGCGTTTTTATGTATCCTTCTTATGTTTTTGGAAGACAAGGATGCCCAAGAGCAGTTTATTCTTTCACAGTTGACAGAGTATATCGTGGCTAACACGCCGGGAGAAGTGGTGGATTGGACGATGTATACGCATCGCCGCCGCCTCATTAAAGTACTTCGCTATGCAGTGACAGAAGGGATTCTTCGCATTACAGACGGAAACGACGAAGCTTTTATGGATGATATGGCAGGCGAGGTGCTTTATGAAAATACAGGAGCCTCCCGGTATTTTATGCGTAATTTTACACATGACATCATGACTTATACCAAACCGGAGGATTTTGGTAAAAGTGACTGGCTTGAGATGGATGAAGACAGGGGATTTGCCAGAAGACATAGAGTTTACCGGCAATTGTTGTTTGAACCGGCGATGTATCGTGTAAACTGTTCGGAAGAAGATTTTGAGTATCTCAAATATTATGGCGGACGCCTGCGTGAAGATCTGGAAAAAAACTTTGACTGCCAGATTCATATTCATAAAGGGAGTGCATTCTTTTTGAACGGTGAAGAGTGTCGAATGGGAGAAATATTTCCTGGAAATAATGTGCTGTCAGATATTTTACTTCTTAGTTTGGCAGAGATACAGCAGCATATACAAAAGGAAGTCTGGACAAGACAGACAAATGAGACCTATGTTGTATCTGAGGTAGAATTTGAAAAAATACTAAGCGAGGTAAAGCAAAAGTATCGAAGTGGTTTTACTAAAAATTACCGGGAAATGCCACAGGGCGAGTTTGTAAAAATTGTCGAAGAAACGATGGAACGTTGGATGTTTATTCAAAAAAGACCGCTTGAACATCAGGTGCTTATATTACCGGCATGTGGCAAATTAAAGGGAAGGTATCCGCAGAATTTTACAGGAGGACAAGAGAGTGAGCAATAGATGGCAGGCAAACAAAATCGGATTAGTAAATTTTTGGTATTATGATGAACAGGAATTTCCATTTGCAAAGGGAAGGATGTTGCTGCGCGGATCCAATGGATCCGGAAAATCGGTAACGATGCAAAGTGTTGTACCTTTACTGCTTGATGGTAATGTAAATCCGGAAAGATTGGATCCGTTTGGTACGCGGGATCGTAAGATGAGCAATTACCTTTTGGAAGAAGAGGATGGACGAGATGAGCGAACCGGATATCTATATCTGGAATTCCATAAAAGTGAGAATGAAAGATATCTTACCATTGGGATGGGACTTCGCGCAAGAAGAGGAAAACCTCTTGATAAATGGTATTTTACGATCAACGATGGTCGTCGTATCGGGAAGGATTTTTTCCTATATAAAGAAACGGGAGAAAAGATTACCTTATCGAAAAAGGAACTGGAGAATCGGGTGGCGGACGGTGGACGGGTATTTGACCGCCAGGTGGATTATATGGCTTATGTGAACCAGGAGATTTTTGGGTTTGAGACAGTCGACGAATACAAAGAAATGATTGATCTTTTGATCCAGCTTCGTACACCGAAACTTTCTAAAGATTTTAAGCCTTCGGTAATTAATGAGATTCTGAGTGACTCGCTTCAGCCTTTATCGGATGAAGATTTGCGTCCGATGTCAGAAGCAATTGAAAATATGGATACAATGACAATGAATTTGAAGTCACGTCAGATGGCATATCAGGCGGCAAAAAAGATACAACAGGTTTTTCAAAAATACAATGATTTGGTATTGTACGAAAAGGCAAATGCATATCAATCACAGAGCAAAGAGTATGATAAAATTCAGAGGGAAAAAGAAAATCAAACGAAAGTATTAGAAGAGTGCCGCGTAGCTGCGGAGTGCCTGAAAAAAGAGTTGGATGACCTGGAGTCAGAGCGTATTTCCCGAGAAAAAGAGAAGGAAACATTGAATCAAAGTGATGCTTGGAATTTGAAAAAGCGTGAATCAGAATTGGGTGAAGAAATACGTCATAGCAAGACTACACTTGTAGAAAAAGAAGGGTTTTTGGCTACGAAGAAAGAACAGCAATTGGATATTGCAACACGTAAGGAAGACCAGGAGACAAGTCGGTACGAGGAAGAAAAAGAGATTCATGAATTGTTGGAAGAAATGGAATCAGAGGCAGGCGATATGGCGTTTGAGGAGCATACTTTTTTTCAACAGGAATTTTTACAAAACTTGAACAAAGAGTTTTCTTACGATACTCATAGAAAACAATTTCAAGACACACATGAAAAGATTGATCAGACGTTGGAAATTTTAAAAGAAACCAGATATCTGGAGCGCCAGATTGATGAAATGATGCAGCAACGCGAGCAGATCGGAAAAAAACTGGATCAGGAAGAACGACATTTTACAGAGCAGGAAACGATGTTTGTGCAAACTCGGAGTGACTGGAAGGAGAAGATTTATCATTGGAATCAGAACAACCAGGAACTGGTACTGGAAACGGTACAGATGGAAAGTTTTTCCCATTTTATTGATTCCTACGAGATGAATTCAGATTTTACGCAGATACGTGGACAGGTGAATGAGACCAAAATGCAGATTCAATGGGAACTGGATTCCCTATGGCATGAAAACGAAAAAGAACTTCGTGAAAAGGAAAAAGAGCGTCAGGAAACCGAGGAAGAACTGGAGGCATGGAAGAATCAAAAAGAGCCTGAGCCGCCACGAAGTGAGGCAGTGCTTAAAAATAGAAAACGCTTGGATGAATTAGGAATTCCTTATCATGAATTTTACAAAGTAATCGAGTTTGGAAATGCAATGGATGAGACGGCGTGTAATCATCTGGAGGAGGCACTGCTCAATATGGGTATTTTAGATGCACTGGTGGTAGAAGAGCAGTATCGTGAGCAGGTACTTACTCAGGCAGCCGGCTGTGAAGAACGTTATTTGTTTGTGCAGTCATATCAGCCGGAACGAAGTTTGCTTGACGTATTGGAATTAAATGATGAAGTAAATAATATTTTTTCCAACCGGCGTCTTACCGGAATACTTTCTAATATTGCTTATGAAGACAGTGGGGTTGTATCGATCCGGAAGGATGGCAGTTATCAATTGGGCATCATCAATGGTACGATAACCGGAGAGTACGAAGCCGGTTTGCTCGGTGTCCGCGCGAGGGAACGAAACCGCCTTGCTAAGATTGCGGAATGTGAGAAACGGATTGAGGAACTTTCCGGAGAAATATCAAAATTGCAGGAGAAAAATAAGCAGTTAGAGATCCGAAAAATAGTATTACAGCAGGAATACAATAATCTGCCGGATGACAAAGAATTACGCCAAGCATGTCAGAAAATGGAAAATATCATCCGCGAAATTGAGCGGATCGAACAGGAAAAAAGACAGTTGGAAGAAAAAATATCGATACTTCGAGACAAGTTGCGTGAGAAAAAAGAAAGTGCCTATGAAATTGCAAAGAAACTGTACCTGGATTGTACGTACCAGGCTTTTGAGCAGGCAGCTTCTGCTGCAGATGAATATGATCGTCAGCTGCTTCAGTTGTCTTCCGCTCATGAAATGTATTTGCGGAGCTGCCAGACGATACAGACGTTAGTTGAGCAGTTGGAAAATCTGGAAGCGGATATGGAGCAGATCCGGTATGATATTTCCGTTGCAGAACGTGCACTTGGAAAGTATCAGAAAGAATGGGAGTCGGTCTGTGAACAGTTGAAACTGACAGACTATGATCAGATTAAAGACCGACTGGATGATTGTGTAATATGGCTGGGAAAATACACAAAGAGATAACCGGGGTGTGTATATACCTGAGATCCCGGGAATGTGTACGAAAAGCGACAGAAAATGAAGGCCGGATAGCCCGCCTACTGGAGCAGATAGAAAATTTGCAGGAGAAGATCGTAAGATATGGCGAAAGAAAGGAACTTCTGAAAAAGGTATATCTTGCGGAAAAAAGCCTAGAGTATGTCACTTTCGATGACGAAGAGATCGCGGTAGAGCAAGTGTGTAAAATATTGGGAGCACAGGTCGGCGCAGCAAGCCGGAATGAAGTGAATCAAAAATTGAATCAGGTATATTATGAAAACAGAGGAGCATTGAATGAATATCAATTAATCTTGACAAAATTGTTTGAAGAAACCGATAAAGAGTCTGCGCAGGGAGAGATAAATGCACAGAGAATTGATATTCAGGCGCGATATCAGGGAACTCAGATCCCGTTTGTTCAATTGCCGCAATATCTGCAAGAAGATATTGCAGAATTGGAGGATTTGATCAAAGCCGGAGACCGCGAACTTTTTGAGGATATTCTGGCGAATACTGTGAGCCGTAAGATCCGTGGAAAAATCAATGCTTCCAATGCCTGGGTTGATAAGATGAATCATCTGATGAGCGGAATGAATACATCAAGCGGTTTGAAACTGAGTCTCCGCTGGAGAAGCAAAACAGCAGAAAGCGAAGATCAGCTGGATACCAGGGAACTGGTTCAATTGCTTAAAAAAGATTATCGTTTGATGAGTGAGGAAGAAGCCTCCCGATTATCCACACATTTTCGGTCGAAAGTAGAAGAAGCAAGGCGTAATTCCAAGGATCAGAATGGTGAAGTATCATTTTATCAGGTGATGAAAGAGACGCTGGATTATCGAAAGTGGTTTGAATTTCAATTGTTCTCACAAAAGACAGGGGAACGTATTAAAGAATTAACCAATAATGTTTTTGGTACATTCAGCGGTGGTGAGAAAGCGATGTCAATGTATGTTCCATTGTTTTCCGCAGTTGTTGCGAAGTATCAGGGAGGAAGAGAGGATGCTCCGCGTCTGATCTCTCTGGATGAAGCATTTGCCGGAGTGGACAATCGTAATATCCGGGATATGTTCCGGTTAATGACCGAATTTGAATTTGATTTTATTATCAATTCCCAAGTGCTTTGGGGGGATTGTGATACATTAGATGCCTTGGCGATTTATCAGTTGCAGCGTCCACAGAATGCAAAATTTGTCACAATCATGCCGTATCTTTGGAATGGACATGCCAAAGAGTTTTTGGAAAATGAGCAAATGGTAGAGAAGAGGAGCGAAGAGATTGGATCATTATGAGAAAGAGTGCCTGACATATTTTCAATCGGATAAAATATGGGATCGAATATTGAAAGCATTCCGAAAAAAATACAGTTCTTATGCGAGCTTTGCTGGAACTATCAAAATAACGGGACTTTCTGTACAGGATATTGAAACACTGGAAGGATTTTTTTGCAAAAATTATCATGGGAAAAAGAGTGTATCAATATCCGCCTCGACCTTTGTTAAAGCATTATCAGCAAGCAGGTTTGGCGATGTTACAGCAGAACGTTTGCTGGAGTTGTATTTTGGTGGTCCGATAAAAGGGAAAAAGGAGAAAGAGGCGGAAAGACGAAAACAATGTGGAAAAATATGGAATGATTTTTCTGAAAAGCAGGAGAATACACCTGCGGGACAATTTTTGACAGTAATAAAAGAAGAAGTGAAACCTGCCAGAAAGGAGCCGTTAGAAAACTGGAAAATTCAATTGGAATTGGCGGCGGATATGATAAATGCACTTCCATTTTGGAGTAACCGGATTGAGCACCTTGCTATATTTGCATCGTGTGTGACCGGTAATCCACATGCGTTTGATGCAGGTACGATATCAGGAAATCTGTTATATCGTCTCATACAGCGTATGAATAAAGACCGTCAGATTGTTTTGCCTGAAAATAAAGTCTTTCCTTCTTTGCAGCGACATAGATGTTATCTTTCTGTTGGACTGATGTTAGATCAGGTGTCCAACTACATGATGTTTTATGGGATTTCTGCGAGAAAAAAAGAAGGCACAGTACACGCGGGGATTGAAGGCTTTTTACAGGAAAGAGAGATGGTACTGATTCCCCTTGCAGTTCTTGCCAAATGCGAAAAAATTGAATGCCCAAATCATCGTATCCGGATTGTGGAAAATCCTTCAATCTTTGCTTTGCTATGTGCGAAGGCAACAGGAGAAGAAGCTTATATGTGTATGAATGGACAGCCAAGGCTTTCTGCACTTCTCGGTTTAGAACTTTTGGCAAAATCGGATACTAAAATATACTATGCGGGAGACTTGGATCCGGAAGGATTATTGATTGCTCAAAAATTAAAAAAATATTATCAAGGTTTTTTTGAATACTGGCATATGACCGAAGAAGATTATCGGAAAAGCCGGTCCGAGGAAGTGATTAGTGAGAAACGATTGAAAATTTTAGATCATATTACGGATCCTGAACTGCGAAAAGTGGCTGATGCAGTTGCGAAATATAAAACAGCCGGATATCAGGAAAAAATATTTGAATAGTAATGAACTTACATGAAATTGTGTGGTAAAAAGGAGCTAAGGAGATTATGAGAAACCGTTTTTTTTATAACAACAATCAGGCACAGGCGAAGAGGGTGCGGAAAAGTCTGAAACAAAAATGGACGAAAGCAGTATGTATCGGTACACTTTCTGCGGCGATGATTACAGGAGTGCCGGTCATACCGCCGATAAGTGCCTATACACAGGAAGTATATGCCGCAGTGTCAGAAAACGCGAAAATATATAAGTTGTCCGATCCGTCGTTAGTAACGACAAAGACCATTACCGATTTTTATGGAAATAAAACAGCGGTGTCATACATCGACATCGAGATTACCGAGGATGGTACGTATACGATCACGGGAAGTAATAAGGTGGATGGTAAAGATATCGACGTGCATATTTCAGTGGGAAAAGGGGTAAAAGCCAATATTGTCTTGGATAATCTGGAAGTTAAAAACACGGGTCTATATCAAATGGATATGGCAGGAGCCGTCGGGGCGGATTCAAGAGAGACGTTATTCCCATTTATGGATATTGAAGGAACCGTAAATCTGTATCTGAAGGGAAATAATACAATTACGATGCCGCAGACAATGTCGAACGGAACAGCGAAAAATGTGGGGACGGTATTTAAACTCTACGGACAGCTGACGGTCAGACAAGCCGAAGGAGAATCAGCGGCCTCTTTGACTGCGAACAATACTAAATGCCTTATCAATGCGGACTGTTACAGAGGGTATGAGTATTCCAATGGAACTTTTTTGATGGAAAGTGGAGTGGTGAAAGCATCCGGTGCTTCCATTTATGGTGTAGACCGCTTTTTTATGACCGGAGGAACGATTTCATGTGATGCTGTCTCGACAAAGACCAAAAGCCAGTATTGTTTTATGGGCGGCGAGATTAATGCCGGCTTTTCGATACCAAATGCAAGGGTTGGGGAAATGAGAGGTACAAGCAGTTTCGATTCAGGAAAAGCGGTTGACGACTGTGGTTATGAGATGGTAAATATGTCGGTTTACGGACTCCCTGCGGAAGCAAAAGTGTCTTCAATCAATGGATGCCCGGTATATTTTACAGAAACGGCAGAGGATGGTTCATTGACGGCATATTTTCGTAAGGGAAGCAATGTGATTGAAATTGATCATACATTTTATCTTTATGAATATGATTGGAGTACCGGGATGCTGCATCTGGTGTCGGATGCAGAGTTATGTAACGTACAGTTTGTGACCGGAAAGGGAGAAAATGAAACGACATACCGCAATATCAAAGTAAAAAAAGGTGTTGCTATGGCAAAATTGTTTCATGATACACACTATACTTACACGTATACCACGGAGGAAGGGGCGGTTTTTTCAGAGGCTACCGTTGTCGATAAAGATCTTAAGGTTATTATGAGCTCATCGGTTCGAACTTACAATGTAAAAATTGACGGGGAAAGTCAGAAAATGGAGTATGGTACTCCGCTTCCGGAAGGAAAAATATATTATTCAGCCAGAAACCGGTGCTGTTATTATGGAGGAAGTCCTGTGGCAGAAGATATGGATCTGACGAGTCTGGAATTGATAACAGACAACGAGGGTGTTGAATATGCAGAGATTTCAAGCAAAAAAGATCTGATGTTGTTTTATAACATCTTAAAATCCGATGACCGTGTCAATGGGTGGCTCACACAGGATATTGATGTGGAAAATGGCGAAGTTTCTGTTAATTTGCAGACATATCGAGGGATTTTTGAGGGAAATGGACATACGATTTCCAATATGAAGAATGAAATGAGTGCAGGTGGTTTTTGCCGTACGTTAAAAGGAATCGTACGAAATGTATGCTTTGAAAATATTTCTGCGTCGACGTATGGTGTTGGAGGAAGTTATGGCGCGGCAGGAATTGTCTGTTCGATCAATCGTGGTCTGATACAAAATTGTCAGGTGGTGGACAATAAAATGGGAGTAATAAGAAACTCATGGACTGAGCCGGCTGCTATTGAACCAGTCGGCACAGTGGCAGGGATTAATATGGGAGTGATTAAAGATTGTTATGCAGCCAAAAACAGTGTGGATACGACACAGATTTTGGAAGAAGATGATAAAAGTAAGATCCTTTATCCAATCGCGAAAAATTATGGAGTGATTGAAAACTGTTATTATGAAGCGGAAACCGAGCAGGAGGCAGAGGCATCTGACGAGCATGCAGGAATTGGAAAGACGCAGGCATCATTTGCATCCGGAGCAGTGTGTTATCTGCTAAATCAAAAGGTTTCTGATGGAACGCAGGTATGGTATCAAAATCTTTCCGGACAGAATGCGGATGCTTATCCGGTTTTGAAAAAGAATGACAATAGTACGGTATATTATGGATACGAAAAATGTGCAAGAATATATACAAATCAAAAAGATACCAAAGCGGTGCATTCCTTTACTTATATGGCAAAGGATGATACAATTACGGCAGTGTGTGAGTGGAATCCGTTACACCAGGCAAAAGAGGTTGTCAAGGCACAGTCTGCGGTATATGATAAAAAGGAGCATGCAGCGGTGGTTGAGCATAGTGACTCGTGGGCGGAATATGATCAGTTGCAGGCGGGTACGATTCAGTATCTCCGAGACGGGAAGGTAACGACGGACCTGATTTCGGCAGGAACGATCACAGCGGTTCTCCGACATGGGAACGTACAGGCATCTGTAGAATATACAATTTCCAAAGCTGTGCTTCCGGAAGATGCACCCAAGTGCCGCCATAATCTTGATAAAGTAACTGCTGCAGCGGCGACTGAAGTTCAGGAAGGCAATAAGGAATACTACATCTGTAAAGATTGTGGCAAACTGTTTGAAGATGCGCAGGGGATGTTTGAAATTACCAAAGAAAGTACGGTGATTCCGAAACTTGAGAAAAATTCACAGGTATCGGAAACGCCAAAACCAACAGAAACGCCAAAACCAACAGAAACGCCAAAACCAACAGAAACTCCAAAACCAACAGAAACTCCAGAACACACAGAAACGCCAAAACCAACAGAGACACCAAAATTAACGAAAATACCGGAAGATACAGCGGCTTCCGTGCAGATATTGCCGGCATTGATTCAGCCTATCGTGTCCCAAAAGAGAAAACAGATCATAAACTGGAAAAAAGTAAAAGGTGCGGATGGATATTTTGTCTATGCATCGAGATGCAATGATAAAAAAGATATTCGGAAATTGCAACGAATTGCTATTATTTCCTCACCGGGAAAAAGCTCTTATGTAAATAGGAAACTGAAGAAAAATACCGGATATAAATACGAAGTCCGGGCATACCGCATTAGAAACGGTAAGAAAATTGTGGTTGGGCGTTCTTTACAATTGCATGCTTTTACAAAAGGCAGCAAAACTTATGATAATCCTGCCGGTGTTCGTATTTCCGGAAACGGGAAACGCACATTGAAAGTAGGAAAGTCGATAAAAATTAACGCAAAAGTGGTATTGTCAAAAGATAAAAAATGCAGATGGCATACAGCAAAAATTCGGTATTTAGTATCGGATACGAAAGTGGTTTCGGTATCTACAAAAGGGAAAATAATGGCAAAGAGTGTCGGAGAGGCAACGGTTTATGCAATTACACAAAATGGTGCAATGGCAAAAGTCAAAGTGATCGTAAGGAATTAAATTCTGATATTGCAGAATATAAATCCATACCATTATCCTTTTTTCTGTTATATGATGAAAGAAAAAGGAGAGTACATTGGCAATGGATAGAATGATAAGCGATGAGGAAGTCGTAGAGATTGGGAGAAAATTAAAAGAACTTAGAGAAAAACTTATGCTTACTCAGCAGGAATTTGCTGACAAATTGTTTTGGGATGTTTCTTCTTATCAAAAGATCGAGAGTGGCAAAACAATGATGACTTTGGATAAGGCAATTCAGATTCATCGTGAGTATGAAGTCGATTTAAACTATTTTGTTGCCGGTGATTCTTTTGATGAAGAAGAAATATTTAAACAGGTTATTACAAGTGCTTCCAAAGAAAAAAGTACAAAATTTATGATTCGATTACTTGAGTACTTTATTAGTTTATTAAAATCCAGCCTGAAGGAATAAGATGAAACAGATACTTATATTGGAAGATAATGAGTTAACAAGAAACAAACTGATTAGGTTGATAGAATCAATGAATTTGAATATCAATGTATTTGCCTTTTCGAATGAAGAAGAGGCTCTTGGTTGTGCCTTGACGCATCATATTGATCTGTTTTTAGTCGATATTATTTTACGCCCACAAATTAAAAATGACTTTTCCGGGATTCATTTCACGGAAAAAATAAAAGAGTGTCCATCCAGCGCATGTGCAGAGGTGGTGTTTATCACATCACTTGCCGGTTTGGAAGCAGATTTGCTTCATCGCGTGCATTGCTATGATTATATTGAAAAACCGATTGATGAGCAGAAAGTAATGCAGATTGTTGAAGAAGTGCTGACACGAGGTGAGAAAAGTTCCAAGCTTCCGCAGCGTATCTATTTTCGAAATGATGGCATCATCTATCCGGTGGATGTGGCAGATATTCGCTATGTTGTATATCAAAATCGTACCCTGCATGTATATGATGGGGACGAATGCATCGAAGTGCCTAATTTTCCATTGAAGCATTTTCTTGAGCAGGTGCAGGATGAAGTCTTTCTAATCCCGATCAAAGGGACTGCGGTAAATATTGCATATATTGAAGCGGTAGACTATGTGAATCAGTTTGTAAAATTAAAGGGAATAACGAAACAGATCAGCATGGGATCTGTTTTAAAACGGACATTTCGGAAAGAGTACGAGGAATATGTGAAACGGGGGTAAAAAGATGGTGTCATATTTGCTTGTCGCCGGTGCAACTTTGTTGGAACTGTTATGTACAATTTTTGTGATAAATGGGCTGGTAGGAGAGAAAAGGCAAATTCCTGTAATAAATGCAATTGTATTTTCGGTGTTTACGTTGATGTACGTTCTTTTGGTCCCAAATGTATTGACTACGGGAAGTTATTTGATTATTTTGTTATATGTTAAATTTTCTTATAAAGAAACCTGGAAAAACAGTATTATTGTGGTTATACTAAATATAATTATGGTTGGACTTGTAGAATTGCTTTGCTATTTTCCTTTTGCGTTTATTGTCCGTGGAATCTTACCGGATGAGGTTAATAATTTATTAGCTTCTTTATGTGGTTTGGTGCTATGTATTATAATTTCAACGTATTTACCAATTAGAGATTTAAAAGATTGGTGTAAAAAGAAAGAAGTTTCATATATTGCGGTAGTGATTTTTAGTTTGGTTCTTATGCTTACAGCATTTACTAATTTGCGGATAACACTGCAATTGGATCTGATAGATTACATTTATATAAGTATGGCTGTTTTATTAATGTGGGTATTGTCTGTTCGGCTGTTAAAATACCGTTATGAAGAGAAAATTCGCAAAAAATATTTTGAAGCATTTTGCAGTGTGATTGATCAAATCAGAAGGAGACAGCATAAATTTCGAAATCAAATGGATGCTGTATATTCTATGCATAAGTTATATGGTGATTATAAAATGTTGGTAGAGGCGCAAAGGGAGTATCTTGGGAAATTAGAAGATTATGAAATGCCAGCAGATGTTTTAGTATTAGAAAATCCAATTATTATAGCGCATGTATATGAAAAGATTATGGAAGCACAAGAAGCGGGGATACATATAAAAATGAAATTGTCTTGTGAATTGTCGGATTGTGGTGTTAAGGATATACATATGATTGAAATAATTGGAACTTTGTTAGACAATGCCATTCAGGATATGGTAGAAAATGGGAAAACAAAATTCCTTAGGTTAGAAATCAAAAGAGAGGATGGGATTAGTATACAGGTGGCCAATCCTCATGAAAAATTAAAAATATCAGAATTAAAGAAAATGTTTGACAAAGGGGTTAGTTCCAAAGGAGAGGGACGTGGAATCGGATTATACAATGTAAAGCAATTAGCAAAAAAGTATAAAATAGATTTTATGGTAGAAAATAAAATTTATGAAGATGAAAATTATATCTGCTTTTCTGCTATAATAGGAAAAAGCACTCTCATTGTTTAAAGAGAGTGCTTTGAAAAGTAGCCCTATTTAGTGGGAAATTTTGGCTCTCCAAAAAAGAAGAGGCTGGCATGTTTAATTGTGATAATACCGGTCAAGGCCAAACACATTGTACACAGCTTATAAATTTTCGGTGTTATAAACTTCTTCATAGATTTCTCCTTTCCGCGCAATTCTTGCGCATAATAATTGAAATATTTGCAACACGATAACCCAATAGATAACATTTCTATAGGGAAGTGTTTCAAACAGGATTAAAATGGAAGAGTATATCAGCAGTAAGAAAATCACTCGTTTAGAATAGTGCTGTACATCTTGGGGCTGTAGACGCGGACGCATGAGGGAAGTAATTGGTCCAACCAAAGCAAAGACACCAAGAGCCAGAACCAAACCTAAGGAAAAGAGTTTGGGGGGCAATGGGTGTTGTGCTAAACCAATGACAGCAGCATAGAATGCCGTCGTAAATGCAAGGCAACTGAAAAAATGAGAAAAGTGCAGACCACCGGAATTGCTGCGAATGGACAAAAGAACAACCGTAGCGACCAGCATTTCATCCGCATAGCCAAGAGACAGAGCGATAAAAAGTAAAATGAGAAATTTTACAGATTCAGAGACGAGAGCTTCCAAACCATATAAAATCTTGTCTGCTTCCAGCGATGAAAAATGAAATTGTGTTTGAAAATAATTTTTCAATTTGTTCTTCATTTCATTTGTCTCCTTGCAAATAGCTCATAAGTTTAGTTTTGGTTTTGGGGAGAATCTGTTTCCGTATAAGAAGATTCTGTAATTGTTTTCTGTAATTGCGAAAAAAGTACGATTAAATAACAATATGTATAAAGTGTATACATATTTTGAAATCTATCCCTGTCCATAGTGTGCCCCTTTCCATTTCGTATAAAAACGAATCAACAATCAAAGCATAACAAATTTTTACAATAAGATGGGATTATATGTTCAAGAAGTGCGCAAATATGTTTGAACGTTACGAGAAGAAAAATATTAATGTGCTTGAACATTGAAAAAGTACGTTTGGTAAAAAAGAGGATAAAGAAAAGTTTCCTAACACACCATTTTAGTAGGCTAGGAAACTTTTGGGCTTATTGTTATTTGCAATTAGTATCAAGTGTTTTGGAGCTGTTCAATCAAAGCATAAGCTTTTGCAAGTTTGTCATTTTGGCTTTGGATGGTGTCCTCTTTGAGCTTCAGTTCGGCACTTTGGCTCTGAATGGTGTTCTCTTTGAGCTTCAGTTCATCATTTTGGCTCTGAATGGTGTTCTCTTTGAGCTTCAGTTCGTCATTTTGGCTCTGAATGGTGTTCTCTTTGAGCTTCAGTTCGTCATCTTTTTTCTGAATGATGTTCCTTGCTTTATCCAAATCCTTCTGCATTTCATCAACCATATATTCAGCGGTATTGTGGTCCAACTGGGCTAATTCTTTGGAATACATGTTCATCACCTTCTCCGTGTTTTGGCAGAGCTGGAAAATGTCTTCGTACATTTCCTTAAACATTGGAAATTTCCGGATAAGATCATAAATCTGCTCCGGGTCGTCTGTGCTTAAAAAAGTAAGCCAAGCTTCCAACTCTGTGTTGATATCTTTATTTTCCATGGTTTTGTGGAAAATGTCAAGGGGTACGAACAAATTCTTCATCCCGTGTTTTTCCATCTTGAAACTCCCCTCTAATAATGATACTATATCATTATCAGAACAAATGAGAGGACGCTGTTATGAAATTAATTATTACCCTTATTTTAATCCTTGTTATCATTGGCATTATTTTGATCGCCTTTTTCTGCATCCGCAAAAAAGTCCGTGATACGTCGCAGGCATTGTTTGGCACTCCCGATATCACGCAGGCGGCGGTACAGATGAAACAGGAATATGCGACGACGCCAAAATCGGTCTCTTCCATGACCTCGCTTCTGCTGCCAAAGATCAGCGCAGATTTTCCGGATTTTGAATACAATGAAATGAAAGACCGCGCAAACAATGTGTTGGTTTCCTTTCTCCGTGCCATCACCACAAAAGATGAGAACGCATTGAGTGAGGGAAGCCGTGAACTAAAACAGCAATTGGAAAACCATATCGAGATGCTGCGGGCCGAGGGACGCTCTGAACATTTTGATCAGGTCAAACTTCACCGCACCGAGATTTACCAATACCGTAAAACGGACGGAAAATGCATCATTACATTTCAGACTTCATTGGAATGTTTTCATTATACCGCGGATGAAAATGACCAGATTTTGGAAGGTGACAGACAGTATAAATATCAGACCAAATTTAACACCGATCTCATCTATGTGCAGGATGTGGACAAAATGAAAAACGACTACGACGACGCTCTCGCGGTAACCTGTCCAAATTGCGGTGCCCCGATCCCGATGCTCGGAGCCAAGCATTGTGAATACTGCGGCTGTGCGATCATTGAATTAAATATTCATGCATGGGCATTTCACCACGTAGAAGAAATTACCGCCAAATCAAATGCCCTCAAATAAGAAAGGATATCGTCACGTGCATTTTCCCCTCTTCATAATGCCAAGTGATCTCGCCCCCATTTTGTTTTACAATATCACGCATATTGGCAGTTCCGATTCCATGCTGCGAACGGTCTGCCTTTTTTGTTTTCAAAATATTTCCCTCTTTTATTTTACAGGAATTTATCATCTCCACAAACACGGCACGCCCGCCATGAGAAATATGAATTTCAAAAAACGGTTTTTCTGCTTTTTCCAAGGCCTCTTTGACATTGTCCATCGCATTTCCCCACAAAATGCAGCGTTCCCGATAATTCAGGTCAACCTCTGCCGGAAATTTTCCGTCTATTTCATAGGAAAAATCAGCATGATCTTTCCACTCATTGATTACATAATCTATAAAATAATCCAGAATAAAATCGCCCGTATGATTGACTGCATTTTGGTTATATTCAATTCCGATTTCTTCAATGTATTTTCGAATTTCCTCGATATTCCCTCGGTCTCCCAGCGCGTGAAGTACCCGCAAATGTTTTTTAACATCATGGCGGAATGAACGCATAGATTGATACCTTTTCCATTCACGTTCGTATACTTTTTCCTCTATTTCTTTTTCATGCTGCACCTTTTTCCGGCTGAAAACAAGATAAAAAAGCACTACACAGATAACAAGAGCGACAACGATACAAAGCATATTGAAAAAATACGTCTGCCGCATCGCCTGCTGTGTAATCTCGCCATTTAGCACAAGATAAGAAGTACCAGCCACAACACAGACACAAAGTAAGAACACCAGTACAAGCAGGATATACCCATACGATATCGTTTGTATAAATGCAGAAACCTTTTTCCTCTTATGATACACCAGTACCGTTAAGATAATCCACAAAACCATCCCAAATGTATTATCTATTATACTTTGTACAAAATTATGTTCATACCCTGTAACAAGCATATTAACACTCATTACCATCATATCAACAATAGTAATTGCAATATACTCGATTAAGAATGTCACTAATTTTCTACCAAACTTCCCAGAAAACAGTGCAAAAATAATAACTGCCCCTTGAAGCGTCCTCCATATACCCAAATCTTCCCCCTGTTCGCATAAGCAAATCCCTCCTGCAATATAAGCAGCTACAACAAACCACCACCTCCATTTTTTAAATTCAAAGCCAAATATCCCATATGTGATCAACAAAGTTTTTATCATCTCCGGCACAAGCCAGATCAGCCACTGTACTGCATTCATCTTCTTACGCCTCCTTATAATAAGCCAGGTAGGCATGTGTCACTTCAGACTGTTTTCGCTTCGAAATTTGCAGTTGTTCGCCCCCTATACTGATAATTCCACCTTTAATCTTGTCAATTTTTGCAACATTAACAAGACATCCTCTTTTTATCTCCACAAAAGGACATCCTTCTAATCCTTTCTTTAATTGTTTCATGGATTCCCGAATCAACGGCTGTTCTCCCTCTTCCGTCACCATCCGGATATAGTTTCCGTCAGAATATATATATAGAATCTTTTCACTATCCGTGCCATGCACAATGCAATTGTTACGTTTCATGCGAATCGCCTGTGCTAACGCTTCCGGAAGTTTATCCCCAAGATTTTCCTTTTCCACAAATCGCAGCACATGTACGCCAAACGCTTCTGTCATCATCTCTTCGTGATCTGTAACAAAAATAATGTACGTCGCGCCCTCTTCACTCTGCAACACTTCTTTTAACTCTATGCCTGTCATCCCCGGCATCTCAATATCCAAAATCAGGATGTCCGGCTTCTTACTTGTTTGCAGCACAAATGATGCACCTTCAAACAACGCAATTTCTGCCGGACATCCCATCTGTTCTAAAACCATTTCACAAACTTTATAAATCCGTTCTCTTTCTTCTGCATGATCATCACAAATCCCAACAACCATAACACTTACCTCCACAAGCCCAGTTTTCTTCCGTAACGATCCAAAAACTTTTTGTTATATTATTGATTTTATCATAATTTGCAGATATTGGCAAGAGGGGATTACTTTTTGTCGTATGATGTCATACGGTATTCTCTTGAATTGTCGCCTTCTATCACATAGGAAACATAAAACTTATCTCCCTGTACAAACAAACCATTCAGCCATGCTTCACTGCTTAGCGCACTTGTAGACATCACTTTTTCCGGAACAACTTCTGTCATCTTTCCATTTTCCAGCAAGTATATTCCCTTTTCCGTTGCCGCATAAATCTCGTCATCCTGATTTACCGCAAAACAGATTCCCTGCTGTGTGATCTGAGTTTCATATTCATCTTCTTTCTCGCCAGTTGAAAGATCATAAACCGTAATCTTACTTCCAGTGGCGTCTACTGTAAATACCATATCATTTACCACATCAGTAAACGCATTGCTCTCACCAAATTGACGAATACTTTTTCCCTTAAAATCATTCAACGAGACATTTCCATCTCCATCCATCACAAGAACTCTTCTTGCATCCACCACCTGAAAGTTCTTTATTTCTTTCTTGCCAAAAGCGTCCGGATATGCTTTAAATTTATCTGTTAATGCATACAGATAAATGCCGGTATCTTTATTGGCGATTCCGAAAATTTTTCCGTCTGCTGTCTCATTCAAAGAATACAACATATTAATCTTGTTCTTCTTCAACAACTCATTTGTCTTTGACAGGTCAGACTCTTCCCATTTGTCATTTTCAAGTACATACTTCTTATAAGCTGCGTTATCCTGCGTAGTATGTTTTTCATCAAACAGAAATGCAACCGGTTTTCCGGAGGTCTCTTTTCCCATACAAAATACTTGACCTTCCGGATAAGAAACTTCACTTTCTTTATATCCGGTTTCCTCTTTGATGTCGTTTGTCGTCTGGGTTTGTGTCGATTGTTCCTGTTTGGTCTCCTGACTCCCACATCCCGTGCAAAGCATCATTGCCGTTAAAAATGTCATGGTTATTGCTAAAAATTTACGTTTCATAGTGTTAATCCTCCTTTTATACGTATTTAAAACACTTACTACAGTATACCATATTTTCCCAAAAAATCAACAATTCACGACAAACGACAACGATTTAAGCGCGAAAAGCAACATTAACCTTCCCATTTGCCTTTCGCGGAAGTTTATCAACCTCCCGAGCAATAATATCTTTTTCCAATATCGGAATCCACTCTCTAAGTTTCTTTACATTTTCTTCAGAAATTTTGCCTTCCACTAACAAATACAATTTGGAATCATCAAAAGAACACACCATATTACTGCGAAAATACTTTTTCCAATTTTCTTCCAAATGTTCTAAACGGATCCGTCTTCCATTGATTTTCACTTCACGATTTTTTCGTCCTTCAATGTACAATAATCCGTCTTCTAGATAACCGATATCTCCTGTATAAAGAACTCCATTATTTTCATCTTCTTTTTTCAAATCTCGATATGACTTTGCATAACCAAGACAAACATTATCCCCCTGATAACACACTTCATCGTCCTCTGATATCCAGATTTTTCCTCCCGGAATAGCCTTTCCTACACACCCTGCTTTTTCCAGGGCTAAAGAGGGTGGAAGATAACTAATCCTTGCTGTGGCTTCTGTTTGACCATACATAATATAAAAGAGTATTTTCCGTTGTATCGCCAGTTGTGCTATCTTTTCTTGAAGTTCTGGTTCCAGCCTTCCTCCCGCTTGTGTCAATATTTTGATCGATTTTGGCAGTTTTTCCAGCAAACCGAAGCGATTCATCATCTCATAATTAAAGGGAACTCCTGCAAATGAAGTCGCACCTTTGCTCTCAGCAAACTGCCAAAATTCTTTTTGTAATATATTTTTGTCCGTTAATAATAGCGATGCCCCACATAAAAGATGGCTGTGAATTACAGATAACCCATATGTATAATGAAAAGGTAATGAAGTTATCGCACGTTCATTTTGTGTCAATTTCAGATATTGGCAAATTGATACCGCATTGCTCTTTATATTTGTTTTGCTCAATCTTACACATCGGCTGTCTCCTGTACTTCCAGATGTTGTCAAAAGCAACGCCAGGTCTTTTGACATCTCTGTTTTTTTCCAATTTGGAATCTCATAAATATTATAATCCTCTATCGCAATAAGAGGATTCCAGTTTTGACTTAAATACCCCCTACAGCAACATAAATATTTTGCTCTGTAAGCTTGTGTTATTCGCAAAACTTCTTGTTCTTCCAAATTGGCCGGTAACAGAAGCGGGACAATATCTTTTCGCATTAAAGAAAGATAGCATAATATACATCCTAACGTATTACGGCATACTAATACCGCTACCGTTCGCCCCCGCAGAACACTACCAATTTCCTTTTGGCTTTGTGCTATTTGTTGGTAAGAAATAGTTTCGCCGGATTCCAAATAAAGAGCTATATTTTCTTTATAACGTTCAAGGTTCCACATTGATTTTCTCCCTATTTCAAATGTAATAACTTTAAAACCCCTTGTTTTTGCTGTTTTTTTACTGGTCGAAGCCGTAGATACTGATCTAATCGATTTCCCGCAAAAAAATTGTATTTTTCCAACAATTCAATTAGAGTACCTTTGTTCTCATGTTTTTCTTTTTCAGTCTTCCACAAAATATGTCTTTTTTCTGTATCATATCCACAAATAATAACTTCTTGTCCCCAATCTTCTCCGGTCAAAATCATAAATCCTTGATCAATAAATGTTTTCACATCTTCAAAGATTTCCTTTTCTGCCCCAACCACTTCTTGGCAAGGAAAATAATATAGAAAAAAACCATTTATATAAATTGGATTATTTACCACTTGTTTTATACAAATTTCTTCTACCTCGATATGTTTTATCATCCATTAACCATCCTTTCTAAAATCACTTTTTCTGTAATAAGTAAATCTTCTGTCTTTGTTTTAATTCGGTCTGCCCATGCCGTCTTTCCTGTCACTTTATATTTCATACATCCACACAATATTGTATAAAAACCCTTTTTAATCAATTCATATTGATCTGCTATTTCTTTTGAACATATCTTTTCTTCAGAAAGAAACCGAATTCGCTCCAGCATCATAATCTTATGTTCATACGCTATCGACACCGATTGAATCGGGAATTCTCCTCCCCGTTCTATCGCAGAGCAGACATCATCGAAAAAAGCACGGATAGCATGTCTCCCATGAACCTCATCTTTCGGATATAAATAGTTTTGTATTTCCGTTTTACCCTTTTTCCATTCAAACCTTTTATTAAAATTTTCTCTTGGACGATATGTATTTACACTAATCACTCCTTTTACATCTCTATCATCATTTTCCAGCAGTGCTTGGACAAATTCTTCCTGCGTAATCTGAAAACGATGCCAATGTCCATCTTCCAAATACCCTTCGGTATATATGTGGTCTTTATCATACCCATAAATCAAGCAATAATGCCGAAAAAAATGCCTCTTATAAAACGGCGTCTCCGGCACATAATATTCATCCCAGTCTGCATAAATATAATATCCCGCTTTTATCAACCATTTTAGTCCTTCCAGCATCTTCCACTTGTCATTTTTGTTTTTTACCGGAAATGCAATAAACCCCTTTGTAAACACATCTTCATCTTCCCAAAAGATAGAATTTTCAAAGTCCAGAAACGCATCCTCTGGATCTTCTCTATGGTATACCATCTGGGCATATGTCTGATACACCCACCCAGACTCTATATGCCTTGACGGAAGAATACTGAATGGCATACCAATGTGAAGATATGCTTTAATCATCGGATCATAAATTGGCAAAACCACTGAATCTGTTTGCTGAATTTCATTCATAATTAAACTCCTTTCTTCTTAATATGTGCCAATTTGACAGTTGCTTTATCATCCTCTAAATGAATCAAAACATAAAAATCTACGTTTTCTCGTTTCTTCATTTCAACTTTATCATATTTGTTTGACCTCAAACTGCCATACTTTTTTTCGTAAGATTGAGTATTTCTTAATCGCATTATCTATGATTTCATTTACAATTTCTTTTTTTCTTTTTCAAACACATAAGAATCAAAAGAATCAATATACAAGTTGGTAATATAACAATTATTCCCAACAAATATATAACTCTCTCGATCATAATTAATTTTTCTATTATGTCATTAAACACTTTGTTCCAAGTATAAGCAGCAAATGGTGGGTATAATATTACCCATAAGTATAAAATTCCGCATAGAATCATAACTATTTCTGTTATCAACAATTTTATTATTGTGTTTTTATATCCCTTTCTACTTACACTACTCTTTATCTTTATTAGCTGATAAGACATATTGCAAATGCTTAACAGAACAATCAAATGAGTAATTGTAAGAGCAACATTCCCTATATCCATATCTTCTCTCCTATCTCTATATCGATAGTATTATGCTGCTTTAAAACTGATTTTTCAAAGCAGCATAATACTTTTTCAACTGGTTATTTTGTTGAATAGGATGTAACGTTTATACTATACAATCCCACCAAACACTCTGACTGTTTAGTTTACTTTATTCTCATCCTCACTAACATTTACACTATAAATAAAAAATTCCGATAAATCACTTTGTTTGTACTCAGGAAAATATATTGTATTATAAATTTCTTTAGCATATGGTGCAATATATTTAGCCGGAAGTTCCATAGTAGTAGATACTATTTCAACCTTTTTATTTTTGATTCTTAGTAACTGTTTTCCAAACATAACATAATATACATTTTTATCATTATAATAAATAATCGGCACATGCTCTGTTTCGTTTTTTATTGATGTATCTAATAAAACTCTATGCTTCTGCACACCTTCTTCTATTGTATAACTCATAAATATACTCTCAGTTTCATCATAAGTCCAAATTTCATCATTCGCAATTCCAATGAAATTCCCCTCAAAATTTTCCAACGCATATGTCTGAATACTTTCTCCCAACCTACTATATTCTAGTAATGATTGATTCGTATAATTGTAAAACATAAAATTTCCATTATCTAATAAATAAACACTTGCAATATGACTTAAATCCTCATCTTCTCCCGCTTTTTTCTTCCACAATACTTTCGTGGAACTATTTCTAAGATTTATCTCTACTATTCCATAAATATCCTCATTTTGAACTTCCATACTATTTTTCGCTTTATAACTTATTCTTAAGCACGCATAAATCACATCTTCTGTATCGCACATATAGTTAGTTAAATAAAACTGACACGACGTATCCTTAATATATTTTATTAAGTCAGAACTCAGATCTATTTCATACTCTTCCCATGTTTTTTGTGACACAAATTTTTTAACCCCCAAGCATATATTCTTATTTTCCTTAGATTTCAAATAAAAAACAGAAAAAATATCATCATATACTACGTTTCCCAAATATTGCTCTTTTGTTTTGTTAAACGCAACCTCTGTTGTTATAATTTTTGCCATAGATTTTTCTTGTAAAGATATTTTGGATACCATATCTTGCTTCTCCTGTACACATCCTTGACATAGAAAAAGGCTCATAATAATAATGGAAATTACTTTTTTCATATTTATCCTCCCGAATTGCGAAGCGCAGGTAATCCATTTTCTTGATTACCTGCTTTTCTTAGCTACATTTTTATTTTGTATTTGTAGATCCATATCCATAATCAACACGACATTCAAATGCATCATCATAAATACATGTAAATTTTGAATAATTAGTTGCACTCCAAACCTTTCCTTTTCCCCATGCTTTCGGCGAACTCAACGATTCTTGTGTTATCCATAAATAAACTTGTGTTCTTGTATAATGATACCCTGACATTACAGAATACCCTTTTGCCCTCGCTTTATATAAGGGCCCAAAAAGTGTCGATTCACCAGTTTTCACAGTCTCAACGTATCCTCCTGTTTCCGCGGCTTTGCAAACATTTCCCATTAACAAAACGCCTATTGTCAGCATTGTTATTGTTGTCTTTATTAATTTTATTTTTCTCATTTCTTTACCTCACTTTGTTTTTATTTATATCAAGTCAAAATCTTTCTGCTCCTCCTATATTCGCACTCCTTCCTTCTTATATTTGCATAAGATTCCTTCCTAATATACTTATACCTTGATCATTTAACACCCTTATATCACTTTATAAGGTTTCTAAAAAATCTCCGTTTTCCTGTTCCTTCTGGAAACAAATTATCTTCCCTCTGAAATTCAACTTGGGCATACGGTATTTCTTCTTGAAGCAAGCGAACAAACAATTGCTTCATTTCTTCATTCCAGCTGCGGCATACCAGTTTTACCTCAAACTGATCATACTCTTTTTGTAAAATCTGGTATTGCTTAATTGCATTATCTGTGATTTCATTTACAATTTCTATAACGCGAACAAAAATATAAGCTGTCCGACGTTCTCCATTTTTCATCTGAACCCAATCATTTTCACGCCCTTCCTGCAATTCCAGAATTTTTCCTTTCATACCGCAAGTGCATGTATTGGGCAAAAGTTTTCCCCGATCTCCTGTCCGGTATCGAATCAGTGGCATAACCTTGTTGTTTTTTGTCGTCACATAAATATCACCATCGATTCCATCCAGTCGTCGTCTTCCATTTTTATCCAGTATTTCCACATATACATTTTGTTCAATGCAGTGCAGATTTCCATTTGGGCACTCATAAGCGATTGAATTCATCTCGTTCATACCATATTGATTGACAATCGGCACCTCAAAACATTCTTTTATTCGGTTCCGTAAATTCTTATGTAACATTTCTCCTGTCATTTCAATATAACGAAGAGTTTCTATTTTAGGTAAATGATGCATTTCCTTTACCTGACATAAAAGTTCTGCTATACAGTGTTGAAGGAGCAGCCATGCCGGTTCATAACTGCACATTTCCTTATAAATATCAACCAAACGTTCTTCTGTGAGATTTGCTTTTGAAAAATCCAAACCGTTTCTCACATAACGCTTTCCGTCTTCATCCTCGTTTTCATTTTGACCAACTGTATAAAACTGGCATTTTTTATCCCACGGTTCAATTCCGTAATATTTTCTTCGATAAAACCATAATGGATACATTGACTTTTTTGCATCCTCTGCTCTCCAGTATACCTCAAGACACTTTCCGGTCGAACCCGATGTATGCGTATCCAGTAATTCCTCATTATAAAAATCCATAATATATCTTGGCGGAATCATATCCCCTTCATGTCCAAGAATATCATTCTTTTCTAAAAGCGGAAGCTCACTAAAATCTTTATCAAAATTTTTCCATTCCAGTTTTCTCCCGTTTAATTTATTCCGATAGACTTCAACTTCCTCATATGCTTCTTTGACCATCTGCTCAAACATTCCTTATTCTCCCTCCACATATCTGCCCACAAACTCAATAAATGTATGTATATTTTCAAAAGCTTCCAGACTTTCCTCCATATCATCAAATTCAAGTTGAAACTCTTCCTCTATATCAGCCAACAAACTGATCAGCGCAAGAGAGTCATACTTTAAATCACCAAAAAACGTGGTATTTTCTTTCAATTCCACCTGTACTCCTCGTGGAGCATTTAAACGAATTAATTCAAAAATAATTTCTTTTGTATCTTTTTTCAATCCTTTCACTCCTCTATTATATTTTTTTCTGGAAGATAAATCTGTTTCCCTATTTTAATAAAGTTTTTCCACATGTTTTTCACCATATATAACTGATTCATTTCATGTAGTGGACGTATTTCCATTGCAAATGCATGAAATGCCAAGGTATTTGCTTCTGACATTGCAGTCGCCAATAGCTCTTCTTCCACTAGAAATTCTCGATAACATTCATTATCCGTTTCCATGACATAAAATTTATTCTGCTCTTCATCATATCCATGGATCAAAGTATAATGCTCTACATGATGTTTGTTATAACAACAATTTCCCTCAATCCAATAATACAAATCAACGCCTGCTTGAACCAGATATCCATTCTCAATCCATTTTTTTATGGTATCAATTGCATTGGTTACATTATTAAAACGTCGTTTCTCAACAATATCCAATACTTTTTCCCTTAATTCAATAAATTGCTGATGCAAACGTATTTCTCCAAAAAATTCTCCTGATGGCGAAGGTACTCGCAGAAGATCATACGTATAATTATTTTCATAAAAATGAACTTTGTACTTCTGATTCATACTATATATTATAGAATACAAAGTTTCTGTATCACAATCCAGCCAAAATTCATTGTACGGAATTATTGGAATTTTATAATTCAAAACTCCCACCCCTTTATTTTTCTTATAATATTATTGTTATCTTTTGTTATTTACCACCTAAAATTTTGCGTAACCAATCCAAAAAATTGTCGGTTCCAAGAAACATAGTGCTCCCTCCTTTCCCCTTCATTCTACTCTCCAATCCTCTACATTTTCAACTCTTTTGTGACAAGCGTCGCTTTTTTGTGACGAACGGTCTTCTCTACGAATAAATGATAGTTTACAATAACTTCCTACAAATCACCACTCTTGTACCGGTACAACCTTTATATATTTGCACTCTGTAGTGTATCGTTTTGCCTTAGTTATCGCGAGAAGCCGATATCTTCCGTTTTTTGTTTTCTTTCCATAAACCTTATAAACAGTCGGTACTTCTTTTGTATTTTTCTTCCATTTTTTGTTATATTTGAAAGTATGCACCTCAGTTTTTGCCTTCTTCCAAGTGTAAAGATATTTTCCGGCCTTCTTTTTACAAACAGTCTTTTTCACTTTGCCAGCCTTTTTTATGTGATAAGTTATTTTCTGCTTTTTAGCAAATGAAATTGCTTTTGCATTTTCCACTGTAAAGATTTCGCCAAAAGAAACTTTTCCTAAAACTGCATGTCCACGGGATTCGTTTGCCTCTACTTTGGTATCTCTCCCATTTACATATAATTTTTCGACTGCATTTTCTCCATCTACACCGTTAAACAACAGTTTTGTTACTTGCTTCGATGAATACAGTTCTTTTAGCTTTACAGATACCCACGATCCTCCCATGTCAAACACTGTATTTTGCTTAGGCGACAGTAAAATTCGATTCACTTTGCCGGTTATGACACCCTCGCCAAAAATAGAATTGCTGATCTGCAGAGAATCTATATTGCCTGGGAGTGCTGCATCTTCACAAAAAGTATTTTGGGGCAATACAATATTTTTCCAGCTGTCAGACCCGGAAAAACACGCATATCCCAAAATAATATCTTCCGGCAATGTTACCTTGGATAATTTTTTGCATTCATAAAAGGAAAGCGCCTGCACTCTTTTTACTGTATCTGGGATAACAAGCTCTTCCATGCATTGAGCAATGTCCCCACCGAGTTTTTTCGCTTCCTCATAATGATCTCCTTCCGGATAACCAATCCGGCTCACTTGATAGCCATCAAGTTCAGATGGAATAACTATCTTCTTAGCCGTAGAAGAAATTGCACAAATTGAGATTTCTTTTTCCGGTTCATTAATCACATAATACGTATACATTCCAGAAGTATAATACTGCGTTTCTTCCGCGTGACACCGGGTAACCGGGAGTAAAAAAACTATGCATAATACGAGCAACATTAATATTCTTTTGTAAATACAAATTTTCTTTAACATAATAAAATCCTTCCTAGTCCATAAGTCTTCTATCTTCTGATTCCGCAGGGACATGTCCTATCACTCCCCCTCTGTCATTTTAAACTCAATTCTGGAATTGTACACATAATTTTGTCTTTTTCTTATTAAAATATATCTTTACATGAACTTTCTTAACAGCCTTTTCCTTCCCATCTTCATAAACATCATAAGAAATATCAATGTTGTTTTTTCCGGCTTTAAAATAGCGATAGCGAAGTTGTTGACCTTTTCCTAATTTTATATTATCCGCGTCATCATCCGGATTCCAATCACACGGAACACTCATCCATTTCACTCCGTCATATTTAACCATGCAAAAATCCTGAAACGTTCCACTTGCTCCCCCATAAAACAACACTAATATTTCTTTTATTCCATCTGCATCAAAATCTTTTGCTTTTAATTTGCAAAAGTTGAAATTAAAATAAAGGTCTTTCTCATCACTTAAACTTATGCTTTCTTCATCTATTTTTAAAAACAAATTCTTTTCGTCATTACTTTCCAATTTGACTTCTGTTTTGTTCTGAAATCCCAAATCAAATTCCTTTTCCTGATAAGTTTTCTGCAAATTTGCATTATTTTCAACTTGCTGTTCAACCTGTTTTGTATCCTTCTGCTTTACATTTTTCTCACTTCCACAACCTGTTAATAAAATAATACAAATGGCTGCTATAATCAATTTTTTCATCTAAATCCAATCCTTTCTAAAATTGTTTGTGTTTGTACGAACGTCCTACATTACCGTCCCTCATTTTTATATTATACCATTAATAATAATGAATCCACTGGAACTCATTCTTATCTTTCATTTGGAAACAATAAAACTCTGCATCATGTCCTGATGTCTTAATAAAATTTTGAACATATCCTGACTCCATTTTATCCTTCGGCAAAATACATCCCCAACTTTTATCAGTCAACTTTCCTCCATAAATTCCACCATCCGTTAAGACATACCCATAATCATCTTTAATAACAATTGGCGAAGATGCTGATAATGTTCCTTCACACTTTATTGAACAAGATGCAAGATCCTCTCCCATTTTCTTACCTATAATTAGATTCTGTAGTGTATCTGCTCGATAAAACATACCATTTGCATCAAACTGACACGTAGTTGTGGATATCACTTCAGGGGTGCCAACTATCTTTTTTTCAAGCAAATCAAACACTATTCCATGTATTCCTCCATGTGTGGTGCTTTGGTCTCCAATGTACTGAATTAGAACCTGATTATCATTTACCATTGATATTCCAATTGGCATCTCTCCATCTGTTACCTTTTTAATATCATCAATATTTATTTCTTCTACATTTCCATCTTCATATAAACGCACCACTTTTTGATTTGTACATTTTCCATTTCCAATCAAAGCATAAAATCTGTCTTTAGTATCTTCCACAATTCCAATCATACCGTATGTATGATTCTTATTAAAATAATCATTCCACTTAGGTTTTGTAGTTTTCCAAGTTCCATCTTCGTTCAAATAATTAACTTCATAATGAACTCGATTCTCCTTTTTATCATCTACCATGTTAATCACAATAGGCATATCTTCTGTATTTACCACAAATGATCCTGTTATTTCCGCACTATTAAGTGCTTCTGGATCTTGTATAATTTCACTGACAATTTGTTCATTTTCTTTCTTTTCATTTATATGCGTTTGTGTTTCATTATCTCTCTGCTTTGTACAACTACAAAGAATACATCCTATTATCATTACTAAGCTAAAATAAATAATTTTTCTATTGTACTTCATTTCTTAAATTTCTCACCTTCCAAACCGAATCTTCTTTAATATTTTGTAACCCTTGTATAAACGCCGGTCCATGGCTCATTTTTTCCTTAACAGGAAATTTGTAAATTCCGCGATCTGTATAAAAATAGGCTTTCTCTCCTCTTTGTACATTCAAAAATATTTATTCAAGTATAACACACCTTTTCCAAAAATCAACAGTTTTTGTGACGAACGTCGCTTTTTTGTGACAAGCGTTACCTTTTTGTGACGAACGACAATTATTTAGGGACAGACAACCATTTACAACGTATCTTTTTATGCTATACTTAAATAAAAATCACATTGAAAAGGAGATTTTTATGAAACGAACATTATTTTGTATACTTGCTTTAACGTGTTTTCTTTTATCTGCCTGTGCGGATAGTACAAATACGGCTTCAAATACGTCATCCAGCGCCGCGCCGGTTCTGCATAAAACCAAATCCGGCATTACATATCAGGTGTTTGACAAACCGATTTCCGATAAAGTAAGCCTTGACTATACCGTTTTAGCGAAGGATCAGGATCCTTTGATCATAACGATAACAATGATCGACGAATCGGATGAAAGTAAGGGGCTCGAATACCACGGTTATACCCTGCGCGAAAACGGCTGGGAAGATACTGCACTTCCTTGGGGAAGCGCTTTTAATAAACAATTTCCGCAAGGTCCTTCCTTTATCAGTGGAGATTCAAATGGACTCATTTACATCAGCGTCGTGGACCCGCAGAAGGGGATCCGATTATTTCAGATGGGAAATTCCGAGGACTATAAAGAAATCGATCTTTCGGAGATAAATAAGGCGTATAAAGACTATGAACTTGTCGATATCCAATTTGTCACAGACGAAGAAATCGCAGTAGTATTGCAGGAATCTGCCGATGATGCAACGGATCCCACAGTGGCTTCGGATGTTGTATTATTTGATCTTGTCCGGCAGAAAATAATCGACAAAGGGTCTGTAATCAGTAAATATGTTACGTTTGCTGAAGATGGCACATATTATGCCATTTCCACCTCCGGACAATATATACAGCACCATACCATCCATGACAAAATGCCGGATCGTGTGATTCAGTGTCTCATCGATGGCGAGGGCTTGATTTCGGAGACGACCGCCGCACTCGGTCTGCAAATTGCAGATGATATTGGTTATATCGTAACAAGCAAAGGAATCTGCAGCGGAAAATTGAGCGACAAAATATGGAACACCCTTGTCCTGCCGGCAGAGGATCTGTATTACAACGAAAACGATAAACTGTTTCACGAAGCCCCATTTAATTCCATTTATGGATATGCGAAACTTCCCGGAGACAACGGGGATTTCATCGTCTCGACGCTTTTAAATTCTGAAAGTGTTGACTACCAATGGGTACGATATTCATTGTAAATAATTAAGCCTCGGCATACTCTCCCGTTCACCGGCATATACATATATCAACTTGCCTTATGCCGGTGAATGCTATGAAACGATATCTCGCTCTATTTCTTACCCTTTGTCTGATCTTGTGCAGCTGTGCTCCGGGTGGCAGCAACGGCTCAGTTTCTGACAAAAATCCCCATTCAAATACAAGTTTTCAAGAATATACGGATGCCCTGTTTCGAGAGAGCGTCTCAAGTGATGCGCTGTCGCTCAATTATTCTCTCGCGCATCCGGAAAACTATGGAATTTCAAAAACCGCCGGTGGATTTCCACCTCTTTCGGTATCGGAGACGGCACAGGCTTCCTCCGAATATGAAAATACGCTTGCGAAATTGGAAAGTTTTGACAGGAATTCTCTTTCCGAGCCGGAAAAGATCCTATATGACAATTTAAAATATACGCTGGAAATGAATCAAAAAGGAGAAGAATTTTTTCTATTTTCCCGTCCTTTCTCCCCGGTTACCGGGCTTCAGGCGCAGCTTCCCGTTCTATTAGCGGAGTATACTTTTGACTGTAGTGAGGATATTGAAAACTATTTTACATTGCTTCGCAGCATCCCTTCGTATTTCGAATCGGTTCTCGTCTTTTACGATCATCAGGAAAAAGCCGGCCTGCTGCCCTGTCGGAGTACAATGTCACATATTTTGGAGCAGTGCCAGACCTTTTTGTCCGACAAAGGCTGGAAACTTTTGCTCACGTCATTTCGAAGCCGCATTGAGGCGTGTGATTTTATCGATCAGGAAGAAATGTTACGTTACCGCAAAGAAAATAAATCCTTGATCAAAAAAGAATTTGTGCATGCGTACGAGAATCTGGCAGCCGGTCTGAACAGCCGATTGGATGCCTGTCCGGAAAACGGAGCTCTCTGCAGTTATCAAAACGGGGAGCAGTATTACCGCTATTTATTTGCCGACGAGTCCGGATCTTCGCGTGGTCCGGAGGAATATCTAAAGCTATTAAAAGCCCAGTTAAAGAAGTCAAAAGAAACCCTTCTTGCGTATGCGAAAAAAGATGCCTCGCTTTTTGCCAATCTGAATTTGTCACCGGGAAAAGGACTGACACCGGAGCAGCAGTTAGAACATCTGACAACTGCGATCAAGGATGATTTTCCGGAGATCAAAGAGGTGGGTTATAAAGTCTCCTACGTGGATCCGTCATTGGAAGATTATCTAAGTCCTGCTTTTTATCTCACACCGCCGCTTGATGCCTACGACGAAAATGCGATCTATATCAATGGAAGTGACCGGTTTGCCGGTGCAGATCTGTTTACCACGCTTGCACACGAAGGCTACCCGGGACATCTGTATCAAAATGTGTACGACCGCAGCCAGAATCATCCGCTGCTTTCTTACGCCTTAAATTTTAATGGCTATACCGAAGGCTGGGCGACCTATGCGGAAATTTATTCGTACAAATATCTCGGATACAAAAAGGAAGAAATTGGAATATTGCGAAATAATATGATTGTTTCCCTCTGCCTTTACGGGATATGCGATATCGGTATTCATCTGCTCGGATGGAGTGCGGATGACGTGTATGCCTTTCTGCTGCAGAATGGTTCTTACGACCGTGAGACATCCGATTCTCTTTATGAAAATATCATTGACGAACCGGGTTCTTACCTCAAATATACGATTGGATATATGGAATTTGCAAGATTAAAAAAGACCGCCAAAAGCCATCAGGGAGACTCCTTTTCGGAAAAGGAGTTCCACCGATATGTGCTTTCTGCCGGTCCGAGTGCATTTTCTGTATTAGAAGATCATCTTACAGATCAATGAATGTCTAAATCTGCTACAAATACAGGGAGACGTTTCTTAAATTCTTCGTAAAGCATCTTCGCCACTTCACGCATCTGTGGGTGGGCATGAGAATCCACGCGCAGACGGAAGAAGTTTCTCCAGGAACGGAGATTCATCGTTACGACGATTTCCGTTTTCAGAGAATTTGGAAGGACAGAACGTGCTTCCTGTGGCGTAGCACCAAGTTCAAGCATACGGAAATAGGACTGCTCTGCATTTTCCATCGCTTTGGTCCATACTTCGTATTTGGCTTTGTCATTTTCTTTTGACAGATCGTATTGGAAGCCGCTTGCAAGGTCGATCACCGTGATCTGATTGTCAAATTTGTCACCACTGTAGTTGCAGTAACGTGTGCTTTCCTGGCTGTAGCTTGCGATACGATGGCGCACGATCTCATGTGTCACACCGCGGTCACACACGAAACGAACGGTCACATTTTCATGCTCGATCACCGATTCATGCTGTCTTGTCAAAAGACCTTTGATAAATTTCTCTGCCGAATCCTCCGTGATCTTTCCTTCACTTTTGTAGCAGACACGGCCGATACGTTCGATCTTTTTTACAATCTTTTCGTAATCGTCCATATCTATGATTTCTATACTCGGTTTGATTACTTGCATCTTTTATTTCCTCTCTATTTCTTATAGTCGTATTCCAGGACGACAACGGACAATGGTGGAAGATAGCAGGTAAGTTCATATGCTGTCTCTTTTTTCTTGTCTGTCGTCACCTTCTTCGCCTTGATCGGCGATTCATTGAGGCGGCCCTGGCCGCCGTACTTTGGTGCATCGGAATTGAGAATCTCGCGGAATGTACCGCCACACGGCGCTTTTACCGTATACTGCTCATGTGCTACCGGTGTGAAATTGAGAATAAACATCAACTGTTTTTTCGTCGTCTTTCCGCGGCGCACAAACGCTACCGTGCTTGTCTCCGCACGTTCGCAGTCCATCCACTCAAATCCCATCACATCGTTGTCATTGTAATACAGCGCATCATTTTCAAGATAAAGTTTGTTCATGTCTTTGATGAACGCATGGATTCCCTGATGTGGTTCCTGATCCAATAAGAACCAGTCTAAACTCCGCATCTCGCTCCATTCACGCTCCTGCGCAAATTCCTGTCCCATAAACAGAAGTTTTTTGCCCGGATGTCCGTAGAAGAAACCGAACGCCGCTTTCAGTGCTGCGTATTTATCTCCGGTCAGCCCCGGCATTTTATTGAGCAGGGAACATTTTCCATGTACTACTTCGTCGTGGGAAAGCACGAGAATGTACTTTTCACTCAGATGATAGGACAGACTGAAGCAGAGCTGTTCATGATGAAACTGCTTAAAATACGGGTCCAGTTTCATATATTCCAAAAAGTCATTCATCCATCCCATATTCCATTTATAGGAAAATCCAAGACCGTTGTCCTTAACACGTTTTGTGACACCCGGCCACGCCGTCGATTCTTCCGCAATGATGTAGGCATCCGGATGACGTTTTTCCATAATGCTGTTTAAGTGGCGCAAAAAGTCCATTGCCTCGTAGTTTTCATTGCCCCCGTCTTTGTTTGGAAGCCAGTCGCCATCCTGCTTTCCGTAATCAAGATAAAGCATCGAAGCCACCGCATCCACACGAAGTCCGTCGATGTGGAACTTTTCAATCCAGAAAAGCGCATTGGCGACAAGGAAATTCTGCACTTCTTTCTTTCCATAGTCGAAAATATACGTTCCCCAGTCCGGATGTTCGCCACGACGGCGGTCACTGTGTTCATACACTGCCTGTCCATCGAAATTTCCGAGACAATGTGCATCTTTCGGAAAATGCGCAGGAACCCAGTCAAGAATTACCTCGATGCCGCGTTTATGCATTTCATCGACAAAATACATAAAGTCTTTCGGCGTTCCGTAACGGCTCGTCGGTGCATAATAACAGCCTACCTGATAACCCCATGAACCATCAAACGGATATTCTGCAATTCCCATCAATTCAATGTGGGTATATCCCATCTCTACGAGATAATCGCCCATCATTTCCGCCAGTTCACGGTACGAATAAAAACCATTGTCATCGTCTTCGACGCGCTTTTTCCACGAACCGAGATGTGCCTCGTAAATATTCATTGGTGCACGTTCGCGCACTTCTCTCGTCTTCGCACGATGTTTCTTTTCATAGTCGCCGTCCTGCCACTCATACCCCGCAAGTGATGTTACAACGGACGCATTGTCCGGGCGCATCTGTGCATAATTTCCATACGGATCGGTCTTAAAAAGAAGCTCTCCGCTCCGCGTCGTAATCTGGTATTTGTACACGGCACCTTCACCGACATCCGGCACGAACAATTCATAGATACCGCTTGGGCCGATCAGACTCATCGTGTGCAGCCGTCCATCCCACATATTGAAATATCCGACAACACTCACACTTCTTGCATGCGGTGCCCATACAGCAAATCTTGTCCCCGTCACACCGTCAATCGTCTCGACATGCGCGCCTAATTTGTCAAAGATTTCATAATGATTTCCCTGCGCAAAAAGGTAAGTATCATAATCCGTTATCTCCGTTTTGTAGGCATACGGATCTGCGGTCTCAACCACATCGCCCTCGCCATACTGGATCCGGACACGGTAATCTTTCAACTGGTCTTTCTTTTTCTCAATCTCCAGTCCAAAAAGTCCAAGTTCTGCATTCAGTTCCTCTGCTTCAAACGCAGTCTCTCCGGACACATCGGTGATCCACACGCGCTGTGCTACCGGCCGGCGCACGACAAACATCTGCGTTCCCTCGTAAAAATGCATTCCAAGGAGATCCTGCGGAGCATTGATCACCCCTTCTTCCATTTCTTCGATCAAATGTGGATTCATCCACTTTTTCAGTATTTCATTCACTCTTTCTTCAACCTCCTCCAAATCAAAGAAGCGTTTTCTTTACAATTTCTGCCAATTCCCTTGACTTTTTGTCTGCGTCGTCCATATCCTTGCCAACAACCCCAAAATAAATTTTAATCTTTGGCTCGGTTCCCGATGGACGGATGCAAAGCCATGCATCGTCGGTCAATTCGAAATACAATACATTTGATTTTGGCAGCCCTGTCTTTCCTTCTTCACCAGTCTGGATATTTTTGATGGTGTCGCGGTCATAGTCACGAATCGCTGTCACTTTATAAGGACCAAACTCCATCGGCGGATTTTCACGAAGACCGCTCATCGTAGACTTAATCTTCTCCAGTCCTTCGATGCCTTTGTGCGTGATCGCGATAACATCGTCTTTGTAATATCCATATTTTTCATACATATTGATCATAGCATCCCACAATGTCATGCCACGTTTTTTATAATAAGCTGCTGCCTCGCAAAGTGCCATGGAAGCCACGATACCGTCTTTGTCGCGGGCATGGGTTCCGATCAGGCAGCCATAACTTTCCTCAAATCCGAAGAGATACGTACCCTCTCCGCTCTGCTCACTCTTTAAGATCTCACGGCCGATCCACTTAAATCCGGTCAGACATTCTACAACTTTAATGCCATAATATTTCGCGATGGCATCGACAAGATTGGTCGTTACGATCGTTTTTACCATATAACCGTCTTCCGGCAGTTTGCCTTCCAATGCCAGTTTTTGTCCGATCTCATAATCTGCCAGGAACGAACCGCTCATATTTCCGGTCAGGCAGATGTACTCGCCGGATTTACTGTCTTTTACATAAACACCGAGGCGGTCGGCATCCGGGTCTGTCGCCAAAACGAGGTCGGCATCCTTTTCTTTGGCAAGGGCAAGAGCCAGTTCAAAGGCTTCTCTCGCCTCCGGATTTGGATAGCTGACGGTCGGAAATTCGCCATCCGGAAGTTCCTGCTCCGGCACTACAAAGACATTGGTAAATCCCAATTCTTTCAATACGCGGCGCACCGGAATATTTCCGGTTCCGTGCAATGGTGTATATACGATGCGAAGATCTTTTTCCACTTCTTTAATGCAGTTTGGATGCAGCACATTTTTCTTCAACTCTTCCATATAACGGTCATCGATCGCTGCGCCGATATTTTCATACAATCCGGCTTTGACCGCCTCTTCTTTTGGCATCGTCTTAACGGTCGCATAATCCGTCACCGCTTTTACTTCATCCATAATTCCTGTGTCATGAGGCGGTGTGATCTGTGCTCCGTCCTCCCAATATACTTTATATCCATTGTATTCCGGCGGATTGTGGCTTGCTGTCACATTGATTCCGGAAATGCAGCCAAGTTCTCTGACGGCAAACGAAAGTTCCGGTGTCGGACGAAGGCTCTCAAATACATAGGCTTTGATGCCGTTTGCAGCCAGACAGCAGGCAGCTTCATCGGCAAATTCCGGCGACATTCTACGACTGTCAAATGCAATTGCGACTCCTTTTTTCTCGCCTTTCTGGCTCAATATGTAATTGGCAAGTCCCTGTGTTGCCTTACGTACGGTGTATACATTCATACGGTTGGTACCGGCTCCGATAATCCCGCGAAGTCCCGCCGTACCAAATTCAAGATCCGCATAAAAACGTTCCTTGATCTCGTTTTCATCCCCTCGGATCGACTCCAGTTCCTTTTTAGTATCCTCATCAAAATAAGGATTTGCCAACCATTCTTCATAATTTTCCATGTAACCCATAATAAATATCTCCTTTCCATTAATTGGTTTCGCTTCCCTTTGCCGTCAGATCCGGAAAACTCCAGGAAACGTCTTCATCATCGTCGGTTGTCGTGACAGAATAACTCTTTGTCGTATATCCATCCTTGGTTAACGTCAATGTGATCGCTCCGATTTTCTTCGGAAAACTGCACGGCGCTACGCCCTGGTAATTGCCATCCAGATAAACGCTTGCCCCGGCGGGTGTGCTGACAGTGATCTTATGATCGTTGTCATAACTTTCCGTCACCGTGTTCTGCTGATTTGAATCATCCTTTTCCACACTGCTCTCGTCATCGCTCGACACCTCGGCCTCCTCTTCCGCCAGACTGATTCTCACGGTCGGATTGGCAGACTGCACGTCCACGATGCCGGTGTATGTTGTATAACCATCCAGTATAACCTGTATCGAATGTTTCCCGTATTTGAGAGACACCGGTTTACTGTAATCGGTCATTGTTCCATTGACATACAGTTCCGCGCCCTGCGGATCAATGTCAAACACGACTTGTCCCTTGTCTTTGACCGTGCTCTTAAAGAGCGACATATCAAGTTCCAATGTCTTGTCGCGCTCAATCGCAACACTCCGGCTCCCCTCAAAGTCCCCATTTTTCATGGAAACCTCGTACGTTCCTTCCGGAACGGGCACCAGCATGTTTTCTGTCACCGGCAGAATCCGTACCCCGGAAACGGTCATCGTTCCACCGATAAAATCTTTATATTTGGCCGGCTTGATATAGCCATGGCCTTTTGTCACCACGATCGAATAGGCCTTTCCTTTGACTCCCCGGAATGTCACTTCGTCTGTGGCAGCAATTTCCTGCAGATCAATGGGTTTCCCCTCGGAAAACGCCTGAAATCTGCTTCCGTAGCGGTAGCGCGTCCCCTGTATCTCGAGATAGGATTCGTCCGTATTAAACTGAACATCCTTTACGTCTTCCGTTTCCAATATATCCTTGGAACTCTGCACTTTCTGCAATGTCGTCTTTCCGTCATCAAGATACAGATCAAATACTTGTCCAACCTCGAGAGACTCCGACGAAATCTGTTTGTCATTTTTCGTCAAAACCTCTGTCGCCCCGTTATACGTATAGGTCGCCTCTTTTTCCAGCTCCGGCTCGTAAAATGTCATCGTGCCGGCTTCTGCTTTTGTCAAAACACCCACGAAATCGCGTCCCTTTTCATACGTAATTGCTGCATTGGGGTTCGGACTTTGCGTCGCTGCCGGTCTCGCTGTCTTTTTCCCGCATCCGGAAATGAGCAGACAGCTGAGTACCGCCAAAAACAGCCCCATCATCCATTTGTTTCTCATCATGCACCTCATTCTCTGTCGAAGACTTCAATTAAAGTAAGTATATCATAAATCAAAGAAAACTTCCACCGTTTTCATAGTTTTTTAAAAACTGTTCGCGGCACTGTTCCATCTCGCCCAAACTACGTAGTTTTTGGAGACTCTGCTCCGAAAACCAACTCTTTTTATGGTTAAAATATCCATTTAGCAGCTTCCAGTATTTTTCCGGAAACAAGAGCATAATGTAAATAAATTCCTGTTCGTCCTTCGCCAGATCCGCTTTTTTTGCATAACTTTCAAGAATGGTCATTCCCTTTTTTCTGTCCCATCCATTTTTTTCCAATGATTTACGCATCAGATACGTCAGATCCAAAAGCGGAATCCCCTTTCCCGCCTTTTCAAATCCTACCGTCGCGAGGCGGTTCGCTTGCCGGATCAGATTATGATAATTGTAATCACCATGACAGTACCGTCCGCCATCTTCCATTATTTTACAGTAATAATTGCAGTTTTCAAGACAGGCCGAAGCCTCAACCGCTTTTTCATAAAACCGCTCAAAACAGCCAATTGCCTGAATTTCAAATTCGGTCCGCTGTTTTTTCTTTTTCATATATGTATGGATTCGTTTCAATTCCCGCGTGTGCTTCTGTACCCGCTCCAAAAGGGGCACAGCGGCAGGCAGTGATTCTCCTTCTTCCTCCAGCACGCACACACCCTCCAGCGTTTGATGCAGTCTCGCAAGGTTCTCTCCCGCAAGAGCCAGATCCGGCTTTGCCCGCAGGTCACATTCTTCCCCGGAAAACCATTGGTAAATCACATATTTCTCGCCGCTTTCAAGTTCTGTCACGTACTCATCGGCATTATTTTTCAGCGCTTTATCAACCCGCTCAAATCCCCGCAGCACTAAAATTTCTTTTATTTTATTTTCAAAGGCAAAATGTCCCCGGATCTGCTCGTATTCGCGCAGCAGTTTCGGTCCCTGCGTCGTTTCCAGCAGCCACCCTCCGCGGTGGCGGTAGCGCCGTTTGACAGTCAGATCATAATTTGCCAGACTTTTCTCCACCTTATCTTCCAACTTGCACCCCTCCTTCATGTTTTAACATTGTATGAGGAAAGGTCAGGTTGTATGACTAAAAGATGTCTGTTCAAATACCGTTTTTAATATCGTAAGCCCGATCGGACCAAGCACGATTCCTCCGACACCAAACAATTTCAGCCCCACATACACGGACAAAAGCACGTAAAGCGGCTTTAACCCCATTTCTTTTCCCATAAGTTTGGGCTCCAGCACTTCGCGGACGACCATTGTGACCACATACAGCGTCAAAAGCACGGCGGCGGCCACATAATCCTTCTGGATCCACGAAAAGACCGCCCATGGAATTAAAATTGTGCCGCTTCCAAGAACCGGAAATGCATCGACGATCGCGATCAGGATTCCCATCAGCACCGCATACGGATTTTTGAGCAGAAGCAATACGATCGTCGAAATGACTGCGATAAAAAATAAAAGCAGCCCCTGCGCTTTGAGATAAGCAAATCCCGCGATTTTTAGTTTCTTTACGTAAGGCACAAGTGCCGGATAGCGCACTTCGGTTCTCTCTTCCAAAGACAGCAGGAGCACCGCCATTAAAAATACGACGAACCCGGCACCCCATTCTCCGATGCGCAGAAACATCCGTGGAATGCTCCCGGTGATCTGAGGCAGCAATACGCTCGCGATCTGTCCATCCATATCACTCATTCTCGCCTCCAGCCACCGGTAACTGGTACCCTTTGACAGCGCGAGCAGATTGTCGATGGAACCACAGCCGCCTTGGCAGAGATGCGACAAAGCTCCCGCCTGCCCGGGAAGATGACGGATAAATTCGACGAGCTGGCTGGTGCACAAATATCCGATATAAAATAAAAAACACCCCAGCGCACCGAGGCTTACAACTACCATAAGAACGCTGCATAGTTTCCGATTCAGATGTGTCGCCGTATGTATTTTTTTCGTCCACGGCTGCAATGCTTTGGCAAATACCAGCGCCAATACAAAAGGAACCACAAGTGGTAAAATATAGCAAAAGCTTACATAAATTACACATGCAGTTCCTAATAAGATCAATACTTTTTTGTATTTTTTTACATGGTTCATGGGTATTCTCCTTTCCGGGTTCCTCGATGTGCTTACGTATCTGTCATACCCGGTTAGTATGAACCATTTTGATAAGATTTATTCTGCTTCTTTTACAATAAATCGGTAGCCGACTGCCCAAACCGTCTCAATGTACTGCGGATTTTGGGTATCTTTTTCAATCTTTTCACGGATTTTTTTGATATGAACCGTAACGGTCGCAATGTCTGCACCGACCGGGCTCAGCTGCCACACTTCTTCCAAAAGTTCTTCTTTCGAAAATACGCGGTTTGGATGCTGTGCGAGGAAGAACAAAAGATCAAATTCTTTTGTCGTAAGATTCTTCTCGACACCGTCCACATAAACACGGCGCGCCGTACGGTCGATCTTCAATCCGCCCGCCTCGATGACTTCATTTTCTTCTTTCATCGCACTGCCGACTAATTTTTTATAACGCTCCAAATGCGCCTTTACACGAGCCACAAGTTCACTTGGGCTGAATGGCTTGGTCATATAGTCATTGGCTCCCAGTCCGAGTCCGCGGATCTTGTCGATGTCTTCTTTCTTTGCTGAAACCATCATAACCGGAATCTCGGATGTCTCGCGAATCTTTTTGCAGATTTCAAAACCGTCCGTTCCCGGAAGCATAAGATCCAGTATCACCATATCAAATTTTTCTGTCGTCGCCATCTTCATACCTTCGGTACCATCGCTGCAGATCACAACCTCAAAACCACTCAATTCCAAATAATCCTTTTCCAATTCTGCAATTGGTAATTCGTCCTCTACAATCAAAATTCTCTTACTCATCATGTTCCTCCTTTTGTTCTGTTTCCTTTTTTAATGTAAAGTATACCTCTGTCCCTTTTCCAAGCTCGCTTTCTGCCCAAATGCGTCCACCGTGCTCGTCCATGATCTTTTTTGCAATCGCAAGTCCTAAGCCGCTGCCGCCGGTTCGTGAATTTCGGGAACTGTCTGTCCGGTAAAACCGCTCAAAGATAAATGGCAGTTCCTCTTTACCTATCCCTTTTCCATTATCACGAATCATGACTTGGATAAAAGGACCTTGATCTTCTACATTGACAAGGATCATTCCCTGTTCCCTTTGTATATATTTTACCGCATTCCCTACTATATTTGCAACAACTCTTTTTATTTTTTCTTCATCAATGACAATCTCAACGTCTTCGCCGACATCACATTGATACAAAAGCTGTATATTGCGGGTTTCCAGATCCAGGCTCATTCCACTGATGCACTCCGCAAAAAAATAACTTGCTTTTACCGGAGCGAAGCGGAAATCTTCCACTTTTTGATAAATTTTTGTGAAATACGAAAGTTCATCAACAAGACCTGCCATATCCACCGCCTTTGAATGAATCGTTTTGACATACCGCTCCATTCGTTCCGGCGTCGCCGCCACACCATCCATAATTCCCTCTGCATAGCCTTTGATCGCCGTAAGCGGCGTTTTAAGGTCGTGGGAAATATTGCCAATTACTTCTTTTGTCAGTGCATCTGCCCTGTTCCTCTCCTCCGTCGTCTCCCGCAATTTAGTCTGCATCGTATCGAAATCCTTATACAGTCCATCAAATTCGCTGCCTTCAATCGACGGCAGTTCATATTCGAGATCCCCTTCACTGATATGGATCGCCGCCACCTGAAGCTGCCGTATCGGCACAAGGACATTATAATAAGTATGCCCAATGATTCCGACAACAATCAGAACACAGACAATAATGATCATTCCCAAAAGACCGACGTAAAATACAGTAATATGGGGAAGATTTACATTGAGATCCGTTACAATGCACACGCTTCCGGTTCGTCCATCCGGCATTATGACGCCCAGTTTTTTAAATAAAAATTTCTTATCTTCTTTTCCGCAATACTGGCCGCTTTCCTCGGAATAATTATTATTTGCCACCAACAGATCCCGATATACATAATCATACTGGTCGAAATCTCCAAAAAATGTAAATCCGCCGTCCACGATCACTGCCAGAAAGGAGTATTTTTCTTTCAAATAATTGTTTTCTTTGTTCAGATATTCATTGTCTAGAAATACCTTCGGATCCCTCATGGCGCGGTCCTGCAGATCCATATAATCGTATTTGGTATACGAGTTTAACAGGAGCACACGGTCGAACAAGCTGTACGGCGACGGCATATCTTCCGCTGAAATCTGATACGTACTGCGGATACTTTTCATTTCCCCATAGGCAAAAAGTGTCACCATCAGAATAAGTACCATGATCGGACAGACCGCCAATATGATAAACGTATTTCTTGTCTTTTTTACGTTTTTCTTTTTTTTATTATTTTTACTCATTTTTCCTCGATTTCACCCAGCTTTCCCTGTTTTTTCTCAAAGATAATTTTATTTTAACACATTTCTTTTCATTTTCATAATGTTTTTTTGCTTGACATCGCTCTTTTTCAATGGTATCGTGAAATACGATAAGATTGGAGGATACTGTTATGAATATTTTACGTCGCTTACCTGACCCCGACGAGGTCAAACGAGAAATTCCCGTATCAGAAAAAGTCGCAAAGATCAAAAAAAGCAGAGATGCTGTCCTGCGTGATATTTTTATGGGAAAAAGCGATCTTTTTGCTTTGATCATCGGACCTTGTTCAGCAGATAACGAAGAAGCTGTTATTGACTACACCTTGCGCCTGGCAAAAATCCAGGAAAAGGTCGCAGATAAAATTTTTATCGTTCCTCGTGTTTATACCAATAAACCAAGAACGACCGGAAAAGGATATAAAGGAATGGCAAGCCAGCCTAATCCGGAAGAAAAAGAGGACATGCTCAAAGGTCTTCATTCTATCCGTGAGACGCATATCGCTGTCGTAGAGCAGACGGGTATGTCTTGTGCCGATGAAATGCTTTACCCGGAAAATTACGAATATCTTTCTGACATTCTTTCTTATATCGCTGTCGGCGCGCGTTCGGTAGAAAACCAGCAGCACCGCCTGACTGCCAGCGGAATTGAGGTTCCATGTGGTATGAAAAACCCAACCAGCGGTTACCTTTCGGTTATGCTTAATTCCATCGAAGCAGCCCAGTGCGGCCACCATTTCATCTACCGCCAGCAGGAAGTAGAGACACAGGGAAATCCGCTTACGCATGCGATCCTTCGCGGAAGCGTAAACAAACACGGACGCAGCCTTCCAAACTACCATTACGAAGACCTGCTTCTTCTCCATGAGATTTACAGCGAGAGAAATCTTGAAAATATGGCTGTTATCGTAGATACAAACCACGCAAACTCCGGCAAACATTTTGAACAGCAGATCCGTATTTCCAAGGAAGTGCTTGAAAACCGCCGCATTTCCAAAGATATCCACAATATGGTGAAAGGTCTTATGATCGAAAGTTATATCGAAGACGGTAACCAGAAGATCGGTGACCACGTCTACGGAAAATCCATCACAGACCCTTGTCTCGGATGGGAAAAGACAGAGAAACTGATCTACGAATTGGCAGATCGTCTGTAATTTATGAAATTTACCGGACAAACCCACAAAAATCCACTGGGCAGACGCAAGAATTTCTTGACGTTTGCCCTTTTTTGTTGTATGCTAAGGTGTGAGACATTTTATGCAACAGAAATGAGGTTTAATGATGAGTAAAATACTATTTACTTCTGAATCCGTAACAGAAGGACATCCAGATAAAATTTGTGATCAGATTTCTGACGCAATCTTGGACGCATTGCTTGCACAGGATCCTATGAGCCGTGTAGCATGTGAAACAGCAATTACTACCGGCCTTGTATTGGTCATGGGTGAAGTGACCACGACGGCTCAGGTTGACTTACAAAATATTATCCGTAATACGATTCGCGAAATCGGCTACGATGCTTCAGAAAAGGGCTTCGATGCTAACACTTGCGGTGTTATGGTGGCATTGGACAAGCAGTCTACAGACATCGCCATGGGCGTTGACAAGGCACTGGAAGCAAAGCTTACCGACAGCCAGATCGAAGCAATCGGCGCCGGCGACCAGGGTATGATGTTCGGCTATGCTACCAACGAAACCGACGAATACATGCCATATCCGATCCACCTGGCTCACCGTCTTTCCCGCCAGTTATCGAAGGTCCGCAAAGACGGAACGCTTCCTTACCTGCGTCCGGACGGAAAATCCCAGGTAACGGTAGAATACGACGAATCCGGAAACCCTTCCCGTATCGATGCCGTTGTCATCTCCAGCCAGCACAGCGAAGATGTCAGCTGGGATCAGATTAAAGAAGATATCCGTGAAAAAGTTATTGATCCAATTCTCCCTGCAGAACTTTTGGATGATGACACAAAATATTATATCAATCCAACGGGACGTTTTGTCATCGGCGGTCCAAACGGCGACAGCGGTCTGACCGGCCGCAAGATCATCGTCGATACTTACGGTGGATGGGCTCGTCACGGCGGCGGTGCTTTCTCCGGTAAGGACTGCACGAAAGTAGACCGTTCTGCTGCTTACGCAGCCCGCTACGTAGCAAAGAATCTCGTAGCTGCCGGCCTTTGTGACAAAGCTGAGATCCAGCTTTCCTATGCAATCGGCGTCGCTTCTCCGACTTCGATCCGCATCGATACTTTCGGCACCGGCAAACTTTCCGAAGACAAGTTAGTCGATATCATCCGTGAGAACTTCGACCTGCGTCCAGCCGGCATCATCCAGATGCTCGACCTGCGCCGCCCAATCTACAAGGCTACCGCAGCTTACGGACACTTCGGCCGCAACGATCTCGACCTCCCTTGGGAGAAACTTGACAAAGTGGATCTGCTGAAGAAATATCTGTAAAAGATTTACATGTTTTGATATTCCGGCTCGAAGGATTCGAGCCGGCATGCTCTCATAGTTAAATGGATATAACAGCCCCCTCCTAAGGGGCAGTTGTAGGTTCGATTCCTACTGGGAGTACTCGCGAAGGCAAAAAGCCGTGCAGAAAAGAGAAGTTTAACGCCTTTCAAGCTTGCTTGAATTTGGTGTTATAGCTTCTCTTTTCTATAGGGCACATGCCCGTGGGTCAAGCGTGAGGAACGAGCACTTGACCCGGCACGGTTTTTTGACATGATATTGAGGAGTGCAGAAAAGAGTTCACTATAGACACGCAAGTTTACTTGCATGTGGCTATAAGTGGACTCTTTTCTATAGGACGAACGTCCGCGGGCAGACCGGCTCTGCCGGGCTGACTGCACGACGAAATATCGCGAAGAATGAAGCAATGCAGAACAAGGGAAATAGAAAAAAGTTGAGTTTAATCAAATTTTTTCTATTTCTTTTGTTTTATAGTGCGAAGCACGCGGGCTTGCGGGATGGTTTTTCCCGCAAGACTGGCATTGCTTTATAAAAAGCCGTGCAGAAAAGAGCGCACTCTCCCTAACACGGCTAAAATTTCAGCGATTTGGGCGAAATTGAGCTGGTTTTTGACCCTGCTAGCACTTTTTTCCTAAAAGTCAAATGATTTGCCTCGCTCTTTTGACCCTATAATAAATTCGCTTATCTAGATCAAACAACTGCCACATGTTATTTGACTCAGAACTTTCTTTTATTCCCTAAACCATATTAACACGCTATTTTTTGTGACTCATATAAAAAAATTGGTATTTGAGTCAAATTGTCTTTCGAATTCATATGACTTTATTTTCTTTTTTACAGATTAAGTCAAAAAGATTCCACGTTTGTCTCATAAATTGAGTAGACTTTTGCCGCTGTTAGCGATATAACGCAAAAAGGGAAACAAAAAATTTCTTTAAAGGAGAAGTTTATCATGAACATGATAACCATTCAATGGGAAATACCGGAAGAAATGAAACCATATATAGACAGCACTAACAAACTTCGGCAAAATGCAATTCTTTTGTATCCTTATATTTTAGACAAAAGCATTTCACACGGACGTGCAGCGGAAATCTTGGGAATGTTAAAACTTGATCTGATTGATTTATATGCAAATATCGGATTTCCATATTTTGACTTAACTATAAATGAACTTGACAAAGATCTTGAAACTTATTATTCGTTAAAATAACTTGTTTCTTAACTCCGTTACTTTTTCCATTGCTTCCTGTAAGGGAAGTTCTCTTCCTGCTTCCATATCCTCAATCCCACGATCTAAGGCAGACAACTTATCCGCAAAATGTGCCGTCACTTGTTCATCGGTAAAACTCCCCTCTTTTTCACACCGTTGTTTACTTTGTTCAAGACGCATCATTCGATATAGCCGTTCTATAATCTCTTCCTCTGATAAATCATCCGGAATACAATTTAATTTTTCAATTATCTTTTGCTTTGAATTACCCATAAATTAACACCTCACCTTAATCATAATATTTTCTTTCTCCATTTGGATATTCTATATATGCCCTTTTTGTATCCATGTCATAACGCGCGATCGGTTTCTTGCAAACTTTCGCTCTATGAAGCGCGGCTTTCACGGCTTCCTGTGCCCGATAATCCATTTCCGCATCCGATTCAGAAATAAAGTCGCGGTATTCTTCCGGTGGAACCACTTTAACTGTCATACCATTGGGAAGCTTAATTTCATACAATTGAGTGCACCTCCTTTTCCTTGCATTACTTCTCTCCATTTTGCAAACACTTCTTCATGTGTATATCTTTCGGTTGTTTTTTCTGCCATTTTATCCGCAGCATTCAACGCATCTTCTATCGATTGTGCAAAACAGCCACTTGATTTTCCTCCTAAACATTCAAATAATTCATTCATAGAAGCACCTTCTTTCTATTTTTAGTATACCTCATCACACTACAAGATGTCAACCTTCTTCATTGCTATTTGAATATAATTATGCTATACTTTTGCTAAAAAGGAGCGAAAAATTATGGCGATTAAAAATACACACAATACAACCAAGATTTCCAGTATCGACCACGAGGAGCAGAGCCCTATTATCATCCAAAACAACTCTATCGACCAAGCAATTTACGAGGCTGAGCAGGAAATTTTCGATGGAGCAAAAACAATTTCTTTGGACAAAGCGTATACGGAATTAGAGAAAAAATATTGGGGATAATTGCTTTTGTTTTTCGCTTTGTTAAATTCAATAAAAAGGGGCTGTCGCCTTAACACTTTTTATAAGTTAAAGCGGCAGCCCTTAAAAAATAAAATACTATTATTTCGTTTTTTTCTTTTTCACTGTGCTATATTTTCCGACCAGCTTATTGCCGTCTTCGTCATTACAAAATGCATTGATTCGAACATAATAAGTCGTCTTTTTCTTTAGTCTGCCAAAGACTTTCTTGGACGTATTCGCGGATACATTGTACGTTTTGAGCGATTTTGTAAAAGCACGGTTTCTGGCGATCTGAATGCGATAGCCTCTTGCGCCGGCAACTTTTTTCCAAGTTACGGTTAATTTTTTCTTGGCAGCCGTTATTTTTCTGATTTTAACTTTTGCAGGGGCGGTTATTGTACTTCCTCCATTGCCTGAAGAAGAATCATCAGGAGTGATCTCTTCTGCTACGGGAAGGATCTGGAAACTTTGCTCGATCGTTCCAACATATGGATCAATCCCTGTAATTTTGATGTTTGCTGTGCCTACGTTGGTGTTTGACTCATAGGTTACGTTGTAATCTTCATTCTCTTTCAATGTGGTCGTTCCGTCAGAAACCGCGAATTTTGGTTTGATGGCTTTTCCGGTATAATATTTGTTGGAGACGCCGGTAACCGTAAACTCGCTCATGTCGCGCTGTACGGTTACATTTGCCACTGCCGTTGTACCGCTTGTCGTCGTTCCAGTGACTGTCACTTTTCCGGCAGCCAGTCCAAGCATGGATTCGTTGTCATTTATCTGCAATACTTTGTCGTTTGATGACTTCCATGTCACGGAATCGGTGCAGTCAAGCGGAGACATCACATAACCGATCGTATCTGAAATGGATTTGGTCTCTCCCTTTTTGAATTTGATGTTTGTGTTAGTGAGCTGCAGGAGAATACAAGGAACCTGAACCGTTACAACACAATCTGCATATTTTCCATTGGCAGATGCTGCACGTACCGTAGCTGTTCCTTTTTTATTGGCGGTAATCGTACCGTTGTTATCAACGGTTACACAGTCACCTTTTACGACGCTCCATGCAATCTGTTTGTTGGAAGCATTAGAAGGCGTGATCGTAGCAGATAATGTCTCTGTTTTTCCTTTGTAAAGGTTGATCTGCGACTTATTTAACTGAACTTTGTCAACGGCAGTCTCTTTTACTGTAATGTCCAGTGAAGTTTCTGCAATTCCACAATAAGAAATCGGAATGGACTGCTTGCCGATTTTATTCATGTCATAGTTTCCGATCATATCTTTGGTCAGAAGTACGTCCTGCTCCAATCCATCTTCATAGATCAAATGCAGGGTAGCTCCGGTAAAATCAAAGTTCTCGCCCTGCTGATACACGGTTTTATTTGGCTGCTTCGTCACCTCGATGGAATTGATTCGTTTCTGAGGGCAGGAGCGCAGCTGCGGATATGGATAGTTGGAATACGGATCAATGAACCATGTATTTTCAAAGTCGAAACCGGTGTAAAATTTGGAATTTTTCATCTGGGTTTCGGTGAGAGGGGTGGCATTATTCGCATCAGCTGAATTTCCTTGGAGATAATAATTATGTTCATAATCACTACCAGCACCAATCGGATAGCCGTTCTTGCTATTTCCATCCCCACTATTAATCGTGCCACGATTATATGTGCATTTGACTTCTCTATTATTAAATCGTACAATACCTGCAGCCATCACACCGTCGGTATCAGATGTATAAGAGATTTCAGCTAAATTAGTTGATTGTCTTGAAAAATGCTTGATTTACGGGCATATTCGCAGGTTTG
>OGPJ01000150.1_pt1 | contig 59016 bp, 53 predicted proteins | sample 1552831 | NCBI WGS metagenome assembly OGPJ01 (sample SAMEA2579914, study PRJEB22360) | human gut metagenome | biome: human gut; feature: human-associated habitat; material: faeces | place: Denmark | collected 2008/2010
ATCGAGCAGGGGCATGATCTCCTGCTTGTAGGGGATGGTCACGTTGCACCCGTCCAGCTCCTGCCGCAGCACCTGTTGCAGATGGCACAAAGGTAACAGCTCCAATGCCTGGTACTATCCTTGACATCAAGGTAGCTGTAGGCGACACTGTTAAGTCTGGTCAGGCTATTTGCGTACTTGAGGCTATGAAAATGGAAAATGACGTTAACGCTCCTTGCGACGGTAAGGTACTGAGCGTTAATACAACTAAGGGCTCTGCTGTTGAGACTGGTGCAGTTCTTGCTGTTATCGGCTAATAACATTCCTGAAAAATAACGAAAGGATCGATTTAAAATGGCAAAGCTTAAAATAACTGAAACTGTCCTCCGTGACGCTCATCAGTCACTTCTTGCTACAAGAATGTCAATGGACGATATGCGTCCTATACTTCCAGAGATCGACAAGATCGGTTTTTATTCTGCTGAGTGTTGGGGCGGTGCTACATTTGACTCATGTATCAGATTCTTAAATGAAGATCCATGGGAAAGACTTCGTATACTTAGAAAAGAAATGCCTAACACAAAGCTCCAGATGCTTTTCAGAGGTCAGAATATGCTTGGCTACCGTCACTATGCTGATGACCTTGTTGAGTATTTTGTACAGAAGTCTATTGCAAATGGTATTGATATCATCAGAATTTTTGACGCACTGAACGATATCAGAAACCTTGAAACAGCTATCAAGGCTGCTAAGAAGGAAAATGGTCACGCTCAGGTTGCTATCTCGTACACACTTGGCGAGGTATTTACTCATGAGTATTACATGAACTATGCAAAGCAGATCGAGAATGCAGGTGCAGATTCTATCTGTATCAAGGATATGGCGGCTCTTCTGACTCCATATGAGGCTGAAACACTTGTTAAGGACCTTAAGTCAGCAGTTAAGATCCCGATCCAGTTGCATACTCACTACACATCAGGTCTTGCTTCTATGTGCATCCTCAAGGCTGTTGAGGCTGGTGTTGACGGTGTTGATACAGCAATGTCACCACTTGCTCTTGGTACATCTCATGCGCCAACTGAGTCTATCGTTGCCACATTCAAGGGCACTGAGTATGACACAGGTCTTGACCTTGTTAAGCTCAACGTGATAAGAGATTACTTCATGAAACTCAGAAAGAAGTACATCGACAACGGTCTGCTTGATCCTTCAATGCTCGCTACAAATACAAACGCACTTCTTTATCAGGTACCAGGCGGAATGCTTTCAAACCTCCTTTCACAGTTGAAGCAGGCAGGCAAGGCAGATCAGCTTGACGACGTTCTCAAGGAAGTTCCAAAGGTTCGTAAGGACGCAGGTTATCCACCACTTGTTACACCTACATCACAGATCGTTGGTACACAGGCTGTGTTCAACGTAATCATGGGCGAGAGATACAAGACAGTAACTAAGGAGTTCAAGGGACTTGTTAAGGGCGAGTACGGTAAGACACCAGTTGCTATCGACCCTGAGTTCCAGAAGAAGATTCTTGGCGACGAAGAGCCTATCACTTGCCGTCCTGCTGACCTTCTCCAGCCAGAGTTTGAAACAATGAAGAAAGAGGCTGCTGAGTGGACAGAGCAGGAGGAAGATATCCTCACATATGCAATGTTCCCTAAGGTTGCACCTAAGTTCTTCAAGGACAGACGTGATAGAAAGTACGGCGTTGACGGTAAGCACTCAGACGCTGAAAATAAGGTTCACCCAGTTTAATAACAATTATCCCACAGTTTCGGCTGTGGGATTTTTTTGCTTATGGCTCTTGAAAAATCTGTACATTTGTGTTATAATTAATATACATTTTTTCGGGAGGACGCCAAGATGAACAAAAAGGAAATAAATGAAATTAAGAAGAATTTCAGCGATGACTGCGGCTTTTTTACCGTAAACCACGTTGTTACGGCATTTGTGGACGCTGAAAAGAACATAAAGTGCAAGACCAATCAGCTTTACAACACTATTCCGCAGGACGAGGCGGAGCTGATAATGATAAACCTGAAAAAGGTGCTCAGCGGCTCTATCGGCAAAAATCTGCTTGAATATTCGTTTCCGAAGGACGCATATCTTGAGGGTGGCGCACAGCCTTTCATGTATGAAACATTGCAAAGCAAGCTTCTTGACGAAGAAAAGGTTGATAACTTTCTGAATGCCATTGTGGAAAAGGTGGAGTATGTGTCAACATATACCATTTTCATGGCACATTGTACATATTCTGTGCTGAAAAAGAACAAAATGGACGAGTTTGAGGACGAAGCTGACACAGATTACAATTTTATAGTGACAGCTCTTTGTCCTGTAAATCTGCGTATTGACGGGCTTGTGTATGATGAACAGGACAACTCTATCGCTAAGAAAGAGTCATGCGACAGAATTGTTGAGCTTCCAAGCGATGGCTTTTTGTTTCCTCTTTTCAATGATCGTGCACCTGATATCAACGGAGTGCTTTACTACACGAAGAACGCTAAAAAGCCGAATACTTCTGTTGTTGAGGAGCTTTTGGGCTGCGAGTTCTCAATGACCTGTCAGAACGAAAAGGAAACTTTCAAGGATATCCTCACAAGCGTTGTGGGTGATGAGCTTGACTATGATCTTATCACTACCGTGAATGACAAGATTTCCACATTTGTTGACCAAAATGCTCATGAAACTGAGATACCGACAATTGACGAACATAAACTTTCGTCCATTCTGTGGGAAGCTGGAGTTAGTCAGGATAAGCTTGATAATCTTCCTAAAGTTTTTGACGCTGCGGCTGGCGGAAAGCCACTCACAGCGGTAAACCTTGTGGAGAAAAGGACCGTAGTTTCTGCTCCAAGCATAACCGTAAATATTGGCAAGGACGCAGTTGACAAGGTAAAAACTCAGATAGTCGATGGCAGAAAGTGCCTTATAATCAATCTTGATGACCCTGAGATAGAGGTCAACGGACTTGAAACTACAATAAAATAAGCACAAAAAAAAGGCAGCTCAACGCTGCCTTTTCTTTATATAAGCTCGCCAAACGAGAATTTGCCGTTTTCCAGTATCAGATAGCTGTGTGTTGAATTTTCTTTCGGGATAGATACTGAACCCGGATTTATGTAGGTGTAATCGCCGCAGTCTTTAATAACAGGTACATGGGTGTGACCGTGAAGAAGAATGTCGCCCTTTGAAAGTGGTGGCAGATTTGTGCAGTTGTATTTGTGTCCGTGAGTAGCAAATATTCTCAAATTGTCACAGCATATATAAGCATATTCCGCCATAACAGGGAAGTCAAGCACCATTTGATCGACTTCTGTGTCACAATTACCACGTACGCACAGAAGCTTGTCTTTTAGCGGATTGAGCATGGCTATCACCTGCTTTGGTGCATATTCCTTTGGAAGGTCGTTTCTTGGTCCGTGATAGAGAATATCACCCAAAAGAATTAGTCTTTCCGCACCGTTTTGCTCAAAGGCTTCAAGCATTTTTTTGCACCAGTAAGCCGAACCATGAATGTCTGACGCTATCATAAGTTTCATATTTTACACTCCTTTATTTAATGATCTCAGATGCAAGCTTGTGCAAAGACACATACTCTGGCTTTATTTTGTTATATATATCGCAGCCTTTTTCCTTTTTGAACTCTTTTACCATTCTGATATAAAGCTGCTGTTTTGTCGTGGCGTCAATGACTGCTTCTCTTATAAGCGCCAGTTCGTCTTTGTTGCATTTGCCGTCGAGTAGCTCATCAAGTTTTACGGATAGTACATCATGGTAAACAACCTTTTCAGTTTTCTGAGCCGTCATCGTTTTATCTTCATCAGCGGTGTATGTATTATCGGATTCCTGTAGTCCTTTAAGTCGCAGATATCTTGGCCTAAGAAGCTTGTAAAAATCTGTAGCCTGCTTTTTATATACCTTTGCAAGAGAGTTGTGAAGCTCCTCTTTTGTGTTAGACTCAGCTATAAGTTTGCTGATCTCTTCTATTTGCTCTTCGCTGCAAATGTTTGCAAGTATGCTTCGGAGATCGTTGTTTTTTTGTGTGGTACACTTTTTTCTACCCTTTTTCACTTTGACGATAGTTTCAACAACAGGATCACTTTCTACTTCGACAATATCAGGTGCACAGGCTTCTGGTTCTTCTTCGACCTCTTCTGTATTACAATTCATATTTTCGTTTAGTGTAACAGAATAATCTATAGCCGCAGACTCAGGGTTTGACTCATCTGCTTCGTCAAGAGTTATCTCTGACTCTGTCTGAATTTCTGCTGTTTCTTCTGTTTCCTCTGCTTTTTCGACTATATGTTTAGTCGATTCTTCATCTTCATTGTTTTCAGTCGGATTAACCTTATGATTAGCGAAATTAATAGCGGTTTGTATTGTCCTAGTTCTGTAGACCATAGCATTTGGGCTGTCAACATACTTACCGTGCCAGAAATCATGAAGAAAGTCAAAACCTCTGTCATTGCTGATAACAAAAATATTCGTATAAGTATCCTTGGCTACCAGATAACCCAGAAGTGTTGAAAGCTGAAAATCCAAAGCATTTTTGCCACCAACGTTTACCTTGAAGTATTCAATATCAGCCTTTGATGTAAGAACTTTCTGGTGCATTTCAAAGTTAATGGTATCGGAATTTTCACTGTAAAAAATTATGACGGTATCAGTTTCAGTTAAATTGTCTATGCCTTGAAGTCCTTTGGATTTGACATTTTCAAAGTCTACCAAATAAATTTTCATGTTGATCTATCCTTTCTTTTTGTGTCGTATAAGAATCGTAGCTGCGATTATAACAATAAGTCCGCCTGTCGCAGTTGCTATCATAAGTATGGCATTTTTGCCCTTTTCATCGTTCTCACTGCTGTCAGGAACGACCTCCTCATAGGTATAAGTTTTTGTCCTTAACGCCTTGTCTATACAAGAAGCAATAAGTGCATGACCTTTTTTATTAGGGTGTATATCAAAGTCATTTATGTTGGTAAGTTCCTTTCCGTGACCGCTGAATTCACTAAAAACATCTGCTACTATGTATCTCTCATTTTCATCTTCGTCAGTGGAGTGTTCTTTGATAATGTTGTTAAGTTTTGAAATCTTATCCTTCGATATACTCTGGAAAACAGCAGCCGCAGTGAAATTATCAAGCGGGTCATATAGTGTCTGAACGATTATTTCACCCTTACTTTTAGCTTCAACAGCGTTAATTATATCATCTAGAGTGCTCGTAAAATTTTTCAGCGCCTTATCCATATCATCAGACATATCCTTCATATCCATTGCAATGCCAATAATATCCTTGGTTTTATCCATCAAATCAGACAATGTGCTTTTAGAAGTAATGCCCAGATCGTTCATCAAAAAATCTATGAAAAGACCAAGAATGTCATTGCCACCTATGGATATAATAACAGCGTCGCTGTCTGCAAGGTCAGCGTCAAATTCGCCTGAATTAATGCGGTCAAGAAGCTGCTGTGAAGTGTCGCCCACAACAGCAGAGTTCACAAGCTTACAGCCGCCAGCGTCTTTAAGCTCAGCGTCATACTGGTCGTGAAGAAGATTTGCATAAGACGCACAAGAATATCTGTTTTCACTGTAGCCTTCCAGACCATAGCCAGCGGCGATTGAATCCCCAAGTACAAGTATATTAGGCGGAACATTTACTTCATGCTTTATAACTTCAGCGTTGCAGGCAAGAGGTGTGGCACATGCCATAACGGTTGCCGTGAAAAAAGCCGTTAATTTTTTTAACATCTTATCATCTCCTATATGAGTATATTAACCTTATTATATAATATATTGTACCACATTCAGGACAATTGTACAACATATTTTTTTGAAATTTCTTGACTTTTTTAGTGTGTTGTGATAATATATAATAAAAGAATATGAAATCAGTTTGGAAAGCGAGATTTATTATGACTGACTATTATTACCCTGTCCTCAGCGATGAAACGAGCCTGCCTTTGTATGTGCTTGGAATCGGTGCGAGAGATAGAGAATTTCATTTTGTAAGAGAAGATGGCTATCCTAATCATCAGATAATATACTGCACTCGTGGTCAGGGTCACATTATATTTGATGGTCATGAGTATGATATAAAGCCGGGGGATGCATTTTATCTGCCGCCTTCTGTGCCGCATGAGTATTATCCTGTTGGTGATATATGGGAAACCCACTGGATAACCTTTGAGGGCAGGGAAGCAATTGAAATACTCAAGCATATCAAGCTTGAGAAGGCTAAAGTGTTTCACATAAATGATATCAATGCTGTTGATGCCATATTTAAGAAGATACTTTATCTTATGAAGACTAATTACTACTACTGTGGTCACCAGTGTTCGGCATATCTATATCAGTTTCTTATTGAGCTACACAGAGTCGTAAACCTACAAAATGGTAGTCAGGACGGACAAAAACTCAATCAGCTGCAGCCTGTAATTGATTATATTGATAAGAATTTCAGAAAAGAACTTACACTTGTGGAGCTTGCTGATCTTATTGACCTTTCACCGCAGTATCTTTGCAGACTTTTCAAGGAGTGTCTTAGTCTAAGACCTTTTGAGTATCTAGCAAGAAAGCGTATACAGCAGGCAAAGCTGCTTTTATTGGAGGATAAGCTTAACATCAATGAAATCGCTGCGGAGGTAGGTTATAACGATTGCAGTTATTTTTGTGCGGTGTTCAAAAAGCATGAAATGCTTTCCCCTGCAGAATTTCGTTCTCTTCATAAAAAAGCAGGTAATTAAAAACATGATGCCCCACGGAAATGGATTCCGTGGGGCTTTTTTTATAATATAGTTCCGCCTCCGATAACGTATTCACCGTCATAGAAAACCACTGCCTGTCCCTTTGAGATAGCTTTATGAGGTTCTTTAAAAGTCACGAGTACCTTGCCATCATTCATTGGTGAAACTGTACATTCAGCGTCCTTTTGATGATAACGTGTCTGAGCAGTGCAGGTTATAGGCTTTGTGAGGGTGTCAAACGGAATAAAGTTCACATCTCCTGCCACAAGGCTGTCACTGTATACTTCATCAGCCTTGCCCATAATAAGCCTGTTATGCTCCATATCCTTTGCAACAACGAAAAGCGGTTCGCTATATGAAATGCCTACGCCCTTTCGCTGTCCAATAGTATAGTGTATCAGACCTTTGTGTTTACCAAGCTTTGTGCCGTCAGAAAGAACGATATCTCCCGACTGCTGTTCACCGCAGCGTTTTGTGATAAAGCCTGCGTAATCACCGTCAGGGATAAAGCAGATGTCCTGAGAGTCAGGCTTGTCTGCATTTATAAGCTTGTTTTCTTCTGCGATATCACGGATCTTGTCCTTGTGCATCTCGCCAACGGGGAAGAGAGTGTGAGCAAGCTGTTCTTGCGTCATGCTGTAAAGCACATAACTTTGATCCTTTGACCTGTCAGGTGAGCGTTTCAGAAGCCACCTGCCTGACTTTTCGTCAAACTCTCTGGCAGCGTAATGCCCCGTAGCTATATGGTCAAAACCCAGTAGCTTTGCACGCTCATAGAATTTTGCGAATTTCAGATGTTTGTTGCACTCGATACACGGATTAGGCGTGCCGCCTGCCAGATATGTATCAACAAAATTGTCTATAACATAGTGCTTAAAATCATCAGAAAAATTGAATACATGGAAATCAATGCCTAGTTTAAAAGCAACAAAACGTGCGTCCTCTACATCATTGAGAGAACAGCACGTTCTTGTTTTATCCAGACCGATGTCCTCATTGCTGTAGAGCCGCATGGTAGCCCCTGCCACGTCATAACCCTCATCAAGAAGGAGCTTGACCGAAACAGAGCTGTCAACGCCGCCGCTCATTGCCACAAGAACTCTATTAGCCATTGCAGTTCTCACAATCAGGAGCAGACTGCTTACCTACGAACGGAGTTGGATCTATACCCTGTCTTTTATAGTAGTCAGAAACAGCGGCTTTCATTGCTTCCTCCGCAAGAACAGAGCAGTGAAGCTTTGCTGGTGGAAGACCGTCAAGAGCTTCAACAACTGCCTTGTTTGTAAGTTTCAAAGCGTCTTCAAGCTTTTTACCCTTTATCATTTCTGTAGCTATAGAAGATGTAGCAACAGCCGCACCGCAACCAAAAGTCTTGAACTTAACGTCAGTTATAACGCCATCATTGACCTTGATGTACATTTTCATTATATCTCCGCACTTGGCGTTTCCTACCTCGCCGACACCGTCAGCATCTTCAATCTCGCCGACATTTCTCGGATGTGCGAAATGATCCATTACCTTTTCGCTGTATATCATTTTTTATTCCTCCTAATCAAGTGTATAGTCGTGAATATTCTCAGTTCTGCAAATTCTTTCCCAAAGTGGTGACATACTTCTCAGGTGCTTTACGATAGGTGGAAGAACCTCAAGAATATAATCAACATCTTCCTCTGTGTTCTCGTCATTGATAGAAAGTCTGAGTGAGCCATGTGCTACTTCGTGTGGCAGACCAAGTGAAAGCAGAACGTGTGACGGGTCAAGTGATCCGCTTGTGCAGGCTGAGCCTGATGAAGCTGCAACGCCTTGAAGATCAAGTGAAAGAAGCAGGCTCTCGCCCTCTACTCCACGAACAGATATGTTTACGTTTCCTGCAAGTCTGTGTTCTGTGTCACCATTGAGCCTTGACTCAGGTATCTTGAGCAGACCCTCGATAAGTCTATCTCTCATCTTTCTAACACGCTCATTCTTTGCAGGAATATCCTTTACAGCATCAGTGATAGCAACGCCGAGAGCCACGATAGAAGGTACGTTCTCGGTACCAGCACGCTTATTTCTCTCCTGCGCTCCACCGTAGATAAGGTTAGGAAGGTTAATGCCTGTTTTTACATAAAGCGCGCCAACACCCTTTGGAGCGTGTAGCTTATGTCCTGAAAGTGAGAGCATATCAATGTTCATATCTTTAACATTGATGTCAATATTTCCTACAGCCTGAACAGCGTCAGTATGGAACCATACGCCATGCTTGTGGCAAACTTCGCCGATCTCAGCGATAGGCTGTATAGTACCGATCTCGTTGTTAGCTGTCATTATTGTAACAAGGCAGGTGTCATCACGGATAGCGTCCTCGACCTGTTGTGTAGTAACAAGACCCTTGTCACCTACAGGAAGATATGTTACCTCAAAGCCAAGCTTTTCGAGATACTGACAAGTGTGCAGAACTGCATGATGTTCAAAAGCAGTTGTGATGATATGCTTCTTGCCCTTTTTTTCTCCAAGCTGTGCACAGCCTCTTATAGCCCAGTTGTCAGACTCAGAGCCGCCAGCAGTGAAATAGATCTCGTTGACCTTCGCACCAAGAGCGTTTGCGACCTGTTCTCTTGCTTTAAGAACGGCTTTTGCGCATTCCATTCCCAAAGAATATATACTTGACGGATTTCCGTATAGCTCAGTGAAATAAGGCAGAGCGGCGTCAAGAGCTTTCTGAGATACTTTAGTCGTAGCTGAGTTATCTGCATAGACAAATCTCTTTTCCAATTAAATCATACCTTTCATATATAGATTTACTATTTTATTATATACTTATTTACTACAAAATGCAAGTGATTTCGTTAATTTAACAGAAATTTAACTTATACTGAATTTCTTTGAGCCCATGACTGCAAGTTCGTCACAACGTTCGTTTTCCGGATGTCCTGCATGGCCTTTTACCCAGTTGAAATTGACCTTATGCACCTCCAGCAGATCAAGAAGCTTTTCCCACAGATCACTGTTTAGAGCCTTTTTCTTGTCCGATTTTATCCAGTTGTTTGCACGCCATTTCTTTGCCCAGCCTTTTGTAACAGCATCGATTATATACTTTGAGTCGCTGTAAAGCTCTACCTCACATGGCTCTTTCAGTGCTGAAAGGGCAGTGATAACAGCGGTTAGCTCCATGCGGTTATTGGTAGTTGAAGGGTCGCCGCCCCAAAGCTCTTTTGATGTGCCTTTGTATCTTAGTATCGCACCGTATCCTCCAGGACCGGGATTGCCTGAACAAGCACCGTCAGTGAAAATTTCTATTTTCTTCATTTATTTATCTCCGTTTTTGTGATGATTATTATGCAAAACATATTATACTACATTTCTCTCTTTTTTTCAAGTACCTCTCGAGGTTTAATATTTTAATATTTATTACTTTTGAAATGTTCAAATTATACAAATGGCTTGAATGTCTTTGTATAAAATGAGAATTGACTTAAAGGACATTAGGTTTTATAATTGTAGTGTGACATTGGTTATTAAGACAGAAAATCATCTGATTTGGAGGTCAATTATTTTATGAAGATCAAGAAGATTCTTGCATTGGCAGTAGCGCTTACATCTGTTTTTGCAGTTGCAGGTTGTGGCTCCACAGGCGACAGCAGTTCAAAGGTATCAACAGTAAAGAAAGTTAAAGTTGAGGACACACAGGAAATAGAGGCTATCCCTGACGACGCTCAGAAAACTATCCGTTGGATGGGTACATATGACCTTAACCCTGACGAGAAAAAGGGCGAGGATAAGTCCGTTGAGATGACTCTTTTCAACAACAAGGGTGGTAAAGTAGAGTACACAAGAGTAACTGATAGCGAAAAATTTGACCAGCTCGCTAGTGCTATCATGGCTCAGCAGAATGTACCTGATATCTTCAAGTATGAGTGGATGGCTTTCCCTGCACAGGTGCTTAAGGATATGTATCAGCCTGTTGACGATATTGTGAACTTTGACGATCCGCTGTGGGCTGATGTGAAAACAGCGGCTGACAAGTTCGTTATGGGCGGCAAGCATTATGTTGCTCCTATAAGCTTCACAGTCGGCACGCTTATGATGTACGATCAGGACGTTATTGATGCTGAGGGTCTTGACGATCCATATGAGCTTTATCAGAACAACGAGTGGAATTGGGATAACTGGTATGACATGATGTCGGAGTTTGTTTCAAATGCTCCTGCTGATGTTGAGAGATTTGGTATTAATGGTTGGTTCCAGACACAGGTCATTCAGCAGACTGGTAAAACAATGGTAAACTATGACGGAGAGAAGTTCACAAACAATATAAATGACCCTGATATCGAAAGAGCAGAAGATCTGCTTTATCAGGTAGGTAAGAACAACCTTGTAAACGGCAACTGGCTTGGCAATGCTAAGCAGGCGCTTAAAGACGGCAATCTGCTGTTCTACTGCATGGGTTCATGGGCTATGACAGGAAATAACGGACCTTCTGACGCTGACACTTGGAGAGTGGTCCCTGTTCCGTCTGATCCTAACACTGATGAAAAGTACATGACATCTGATATGACGGCATATATGTGGGTAAGAGGTTCAACAGCTAAAGAGGCTGTAAAGTGCTGGTATGAGTGCTGCAGAATGGCTAACACAGATGAAACATATAAGGAAAACGGCAAGGAGAAATTCCTCAACGCTAACCCTAACTGGACAGAGGATATGTATCAGGTGATCGTTGATTGCTCATCTTCTGAGTACAATCAGGTGTTTGACTACGGCTACGGAATTTCTTCCACAATGTCTGACGACAACGCAAATGAGGACGGCAACTGCGTAACAAGAAAGCTTTATGAATACACAAACAAGGCTGACGATAATGGCAAACAGTTCTCATGGACAGAGCTGAGAGAATCATACTCTGCAACTGTTGACGCCGAGCTTAAGACTATCAACGACGCTGTTGTTGCATTCAATAAGAAAAATTCATAAGAATACTTTACAAGACTTCGATTTTATCGGGGTCTTGTTTTTGCATAAAAAATATGGCTCTGAGAGATACATTTCTCAGAGCCTTTGCTATTGTTATGTTTAGTTGTCCATGCCTTCACGAACAGACTTGATAAACTTGCCAACATATTCAGGAGCGTCTTTGCCGTGTTCCTCAACTATCTTGACAACAGCACTTCCCATGATAACGCCGTCAGCGTACTGGGACATTTTCTTTGCCTGCTCAGGATTTGAAATTCCGAAACCTATGCAGCAAGGGCAGTGATCGTTGTTTCTGATAGGCGCAAGAAGCTCGTTGAAATCAGTGGTTATCTCTGAACGCATACCAGTAACGCCCAGTGAAGATACAACATACAAAAAGCCCTTTGACTTTTCTGCTATCATTTTTACACGCTCGTGTGAAGTCGGTGCAACGAGGAAGATAGTGTAGATACCATTTTTCTCAGCTTCGCCCTGAAGCTCTTCACGTTCCTCGAAAGGCATATCAGGAACGATAACACCGTCTATCTGAGTTTCTTTGCAAAGCTCAAAGAACTTTGCTGTACCGAACTTGAAGATAGTGTTTATATACATCATCAGAAGCATAGGCTTGTCAGTCTGTGTGCGGAGTTTTCTTACAAGGTCAAATATCTTGTCAAGATTTGTTCCACCACTGAGTGAACGCAGAGAAGCTTTCTGAATAGTCGCACCCTCTGCGATAGGGTCAGAGAACGGCACGCCTATCTCGATAATGTCAGAACCATTCTTATACATTTCAAGAACGCACTTTTCTGTTGTATCCATATCAGGGTCGCCTGCGGTGATAAATGTCACAAGCGCCTTTTTGTTTTCTGCTTTAAGCTTTTCAAAGCAAGCGTCTATCCTATTCTTCATTAAGGTCTACCTCCCTGTATCTTGCTATTGAGTAAACGTCCTTGTCGCCTCTGCCTGAAAGGTTGATGACAAGTATTGAGTCCTTATCCATTGTAGGAGCAATCTTAAGCGCAGCGGCAACTGCGTGTGATGACTCGATAGCAGGGATTATACCTTCTGTTCTTGAAAGGTACTCAAAAGCACAAACTGCTTCTTCATCGGTTATGTCAACATACTGCGCTCTGCCTATAGAGTTAAGATATGCGTGCTCAGGTCCGATACCTGGGTAGTCAAGACCTGCGGAAATTGAGTAAACAGGGTCGATCTGACCATATTCGTTCTGCAAGAAAAGCGACTTCATGCCGTGGAATATACCAAGTGAGCCCTTTGCAACTGTAGCCGCATGGTCAGGTGTGTCAACACCTCTGCCTGCTGCTTCTGCACCAACAAGCTTGACTGACTTGTCTTCGATAAAGTTGTAGAATGCACCCATAGCGTTTGAGCCACCGCCTACGCAGGCAACAACGCAATCAGGTAGTCTGCCTTCCTTTTCCATAAGCTGTGCCTTTATCTCAGCACTGATAACTTTCTGGAAATCCCTAACCATTGTAGGATAAGGGTGAGGACCCATTACAGAGCCTATGCAGTAGTAAGTTGTGTCGATGTTTGATACCCAATCTCTGAAAGCTTCATTGATAGCGTCTTTCAGTGTAGCAGTGCCGCTTGCAACGCCAGTTACTTTTGCACCAAGAAGATTCATTCTGTAAACGTTAAGGGATTGTCTTTTCATATCGGTCTCGCCCATGTAGACCTCACATTCCAGACCCATAAGAGCACATACTGTAGCAGTGGCAACGCCGTGCTGACCGGCACCGGTTTCAGCGATTATGCGCTTCTTACCCATTTTTTTTGCCAGAAGTATCTGACCCAAAACGTTGTTTATCTTGTGTGAGCCTGTGTGGTTAAGATCCTCACGTTTGATGTATATTTTAGCTCCGCCAAGATCTTTGGTCATCTTTTCTGCATAATAAAGCATTGACGGTCTGCCTGCATAATTGTGGTATAGCTCCTGAAGCTCTTTGTTGAACTTAGGATCGTCCTTGTATTTATCGTAAGCTTTTTCAAGCTCGTGAACAGCAGTCATGACAGTTTCAGGAATATATTGTCCGCCAAATTCGCCAAATCGTCCAATTTTACTCATTTATATCCTTCTTTCGGTATTATTTCTGATAGTTTCAACTATCCTTTTTATCTTGTTTTCGTCCTTAAAGCCATCGGTTTCCACTGAACTTGAAAAGTCAACGCCATAAGGTTGTACCTTTTCCATAGCAGAGCAGATGTTATCCTCGTTCAGTCCACCTGCAAGTAAGAAAGGCTTTGTAATACTCACATTGGAGAACACATCAAGGTCAACACGCTTGCCTGTTCCGCCGTAGCTGCCTGCTGAAAAGCTGTCTATAAGCAGTTTGTGGACGGGAAGTGCGTCAGCTTTTGCGATATCATCAGCATATTTCACACGAACGGCTTTCCATATCTCACAGCCGCAGTTTTCACGGAGCTTATCAATATACTCTGCGTTTTCCTCACCGTGAAGCTGGATAACATCAAGCTTCTGTGCAAAGCTTTTCAGAATATTCTCTATAGGCTCGTTTACAAAAACGCCCACTCGTTTGATTTCCTTATTAAGAAGAAGTTCAAGATCGTAGAATGTGTCAATGTCTACCGTGCGTTTAAAACCCTCCGACAGTATAAATCCCGCATAATCAGGGTGGTATGTGTTCACATAAAGAATATCGTCCACACGGCGCATACCACATATCTTGATTTTTGCCATTTATACGCCCTCTCTCAGCTCATGGAGAGTTGTACCGATATTGCCGCTTCTCATAAGCGTTTCACCTATAAGCACAGCGTCTGCACCAAGGCTGCGTACCTTTTTCATATCGGCATTTGTTTTTATACCGCTCTCTGAAACAAGCACTGCATGGTCGCCTACTATATTGCTGAGCCTGCCCGTGGTTTCAAGGTCAACGTCAAAAGTGTAAAGATTTCTGTTGTTTATGCCAAGCATATCAGGCTTAAAACCAAGCGTCTTTTTATACTCTTCCTCGTTGTGCACCTCTACAAGACATTCAAGGTCAAGCTCGTGTGCAATGTCAGAATATTCTTTCATCTGACCCTCGCTGAGTATAGCCGAGATAAGCAGCACTGCATCAGCACCTAAGGCTCTTGCCTCGTAGAGCTGATATTCGTCGATGATAAAATCCTTGCGGAGTATAGGCAGATTCACAGCCGCTCTTATAGCTTTGAGATATTCCGCAGAGCCTTGAAAATAATGCTCTTCCGTCAGGCAGGAGATAGCGTTCGCACCGTTTTTCTCATACTCGCATGCGGTTTTCACAGGGTCAAAGTCAGGGCAGATAAGTCCCTTTGACGGCGAGGCTTTTTTTACCTCGCTTATGACTGAAAGGGTATCACGCTTGATAGATTTTGAAAAGGAAACTGTCTGATACTCTTTTTCGGCTGCCATGTATTTGATATCTTGTCTTGAAATTATTGATATATCTCTTTCAAGCTGTTCTTTTCTTTTGTCGCAGATATTGTCAAGTATCATTTTTTATCCTCTGTTAGTAAGTTCAACAAGTTCTTCAAGCTTTTTAAGAGCCTTTCCGCTGTCTATCATTTCAGCTGCAGTCTTTACGCCCTCTTCGATGCTGTCACATTTGCCGCAGATATAAAGTGCACAGCCTGAGTTGAGAAGAACGATATCTCTCTTTGCACCCTTGATTGCGCCCTCAAGTATACCTCTTGTGATAGCTGCGTTGCCCTTTCCGTCCTCGCCAACGATGTCAGCAAGCTTTCCTCTTTTAAGACCGAAGTCCTCAGGCTTTATCTCATACTTGATAAGCTTTCCGCCGTTTATCTCGCAAATAGTTGTAGGAGCTGATATAGAAACTTCGTCAAGTCTGTCGTTGCCGTAAACGAGCATTGCTCTCTTTATGCCAAGATTCATAAGCACCTTAGCCATTGGTTCAAGCAGATCAGGGTCATATGTGCCAAGTATCATGAAGTCTGCTTTTGCAGGATTTGCGAGAGGTCCGAGAATGTTGAAAACAGTTCTTACACCTATCTGCGCTCTTGTAGGTCCTACAAATCTCATTGCTGAGTGATATGACTGTGCAAACAGGAATGAAAGACCGATCTCGTCAAGGGACTTTTCAGCCTGCTCATGTGTTGACTGAATTTTAACTCCAAGAGCCTCGAGAACATCAGCCGCACCGCTCTTTGAAGAAACGCTTCTGTTGCCGTGTTTTGCGACTTTCTGTCCTGCTGCCGCAATTACGAATGAAGAGGTTGTGGAAATGTTGAAGCTGTTTGAAAGATCTCCACCTGTGCCAACTATATCAAGAGTACCCTTGACATTGACTTTTGACATTTTTTCTCTCATTACCTTTGCAAAGCCTGTTATCTCGTCAATAGTCTCACCTTTCATTCTCAGAGCTGTGAGCAGGCAGGCGATCTGAGCATTAGAAGCTCTGTCGCTCATGATGATATCCATTGCTTTATAAGCTTCGTCCTCAGTTAGTGACTTTCCATCACATACTATTTTGAGATACTTTTTAAGCTCAACTCTTTCGCTGTCAGGAAGAGCTGCAGACTTTGTTTTTGTGGTCTTTATGCCTGCGATATCGTTCAGGAAGTTTTCGATTATCATGTTTCCAACTTCGCCAGTGAGAACTGACTCAGGGTGGAACTGAACGCCATAGGTTGGGTGTTCTCTGTGTCTTATTGCCATTATCTGAGCTTTATCGTCAGTTGCAATAACAGACAGGCAGGTAGGAAGTGAAATACTGTCAACAACAAGTGAGTGATATCTTGCGGCTTTTATTGTGCTTTTCAGACCGCTGAAAAGTGGGTTTGCAGTGTTAAGATTGATATCTGTCTGCTTGCCGTGAAGCTGCTGCTTTGCATGAACTATCTTTCCACCGAATGCTTCGGCTATCGCCTGGTGTCCTAGACAAACGCCAAGTATAGGGATCCTGCCACTGAATGTCTTTATGACCTCTTCGGAAATTCCTGCGTCCTTTGGATAACCAGGACCAGGGGAGATGATGATAGCCGCAGGTGACATTTTTTCGATCTCATCTATGGTTATCTCATCATTTCTTGCTACTGTAATGTCTTTTGTGAGTACGCCTACAGCCTGATAAAGATTGTAGGTAAAGCTGTCATAGTTGTCAATAAGTAAAATCATAGTAATCTTCCTTTACAGTACAAACTTATCAATGAAAGTTTTGTCGTTGAAGTAGTTTATGCCGATAGCATTCCTTATTTCTGAAACAGTTTCGTTTGAAACCTCTATTGCACGTTGTGTGCCTTTTTTAAGTATCTCTATGAGCTGCTCTTTGTCTTTCTCATATTCCTCTCGTCTTGCTCTGATAGGTGCGAGAAATTCTTGCATAACGTTGTTAAGAAACTTCTTACATTTCATATCGCCAAGGCCGCCACGCTCATAATGTTCTTTCATCTCTGCGAGGTTCTTATAGTCAGGGAAGTATTTAGCAAAATCTTCATCCTTGCTGAATGCGTCAAGATAGATAAATACCGGATTGCCCTCTGTGTGACCGGGGTCGCTTACATTGATGTGTGTAGGGTCAGTGTACATTGACATTATCTTGTTTTTCAGCGTTTTTTCATCGTCTTTAAGGTAAATGCAGTTGCCAAGAGATTTGCTCATCTTTGTGTTGCCGTCTGTACCAACAAGTCTGTTGCAGCTTGCGTTGTCTGGGAGAACAGCCTCAGGCTCAACAAGTATATCGCACTTATAAATTCTGTTGAAGCTGTTTACTATCTCTCTTGCTTGTTCAAGCATTGGAAGCTGATCTTCTCCAACAGGAACATACTTAGCCTTGAATGCTGTGATGTCTGCTGCTTGGCTGATAGGATATGTCATAAAGCCAACAGGAAGGTTTCTTTCAAAGTTTCTCATTTTTATCTCAGACTTGATAGTAGGGTTTCTTTCAAGTCTTGACATTGTAACTAGGTTTGAATAGTACATTGGAAGCTCATAAAGTGCTGGTATATGTGACTGAACGAAGAATGTTGTCTTGTCAGGCTCAAGTCCTACAGCAAGATAGTCAAGCATTACCTCAAGAATGTTTTGTCTTATCTTCTCAGGATTGTCAGCGTTATCTGTAAGTGCCTGAAGATCGGCTATCATAACGAATTGATCAAATTTTCCTGTGTTTTGAAGTTCAACTCTTTTTCTGAGAGAACCTACATAATGGCCAAGATGAAGTGATCCTGTTGGTCTGTCGCCTGTAAGAATAATATTATTGCTCATGTTATTTATCTCCTTAAAAATTATAATTTACTTGCTTCTTTTATTGCATTTATAACAGCCATTGCCTTGTTGCATGACTCCTGATATTCGTTCTCAGGAACTGAGTCTGCAACAACTCCGCCTCCTGCTTGGATATAAGCCTTGTTATTTTTGAAAAGCACTGTTCTTATAGCGATACAAGTATCCAGCGAACCGTCAAATGCAAGATAACCAACTGTTCCGCCATAAAGGCCTCTTTTTGTTGTTTCAAGCTCGTCGATTATCTCCATTGCTCTTACCTTCGGTGCGCCTGAAAGAGTGCCGGCAGGAAGAACTGCCATAAGTGCGTCAAGAGGTTTCTTATCTTCTCTCAGTGTACCCTTTACATTCGATACAAGGTGCATCACCTTTGAATATCTTTCAACTATCATCATGTCTGTAACAGTTACGGAGCCGAACTCAGAAACCTTTCCTATGTCGTTTCTTCCAAGGTCAACGAGCATTGTGTGTTCAGCTCTTTCCTTTGGATCGTTGAGAAGCTGTTGTTCATTGTGGATATCTTCGTCGTAGGTCGCTCCACGCTTGATAGTGCCTGCAATTGGTCTTGTTACTACTGTTCTGTTTTCTACTGATACCAGCATTTCAGGTGAAGCGCCTGCAACAGCATAATCATTGTGCTTAAAGTAGTAAAGGTAAGGTGACGGATTAGTGGAGCGGAGCATTCTGTAAACGTCAAAGCTGTCTGGCGGATTGTCTATCTCAAATCTCTGTGACGGAACTATCTGGAAGATGTCGCCCTCTTTGATGTATTCCTTAGCCTTTTCAACGTTTGCGAGATAATGCTCTTTTGTGATGTTGGATTTTACTGTGATGTTGTCCTCCATTGTCTTTGGAGTTTTCATAACAGGCTTGTAATTTCTAAGAGTTTCAACTACTTCGTTGCATATCTTTTCACATTCTTTGTATTTAGTTTCAAGATCATCGCTCTTATTGATGTTGAGGATTATTACAGCTTTGTTTGAAAGGTGATCGTAAGCAACGATCTTTTCAAAAAGGTGCAGGTCAGCGTCAGGAAGCTTAAGATCGTCCTCAGGTGGGTTGCACAGTGTTTTCTCAAAGTATCTTATCATATCATAAGCGAAAAATCCTATTAGACCACCTGTGAGCTTTGGATAATTATTAAATCTCGGTGACTTGTGGCCTTCGATTATCTCAGAAAAGAAAGCGATAGGATCATCGACTTTTACCGTTTCATCAGCCTTGCCTTTTTCTTTGACAGTAACAACGTGCTTGTCAAGAATATATTCGCATTTAGGATCAATGCCCACATATGAATATCTGCCCCACTGGTCTTTATTATCTACAGATTCAAGAATGAAACAATCATCATACGCCTCGTGCAGACAGTTAAAAAGTTGTATTGGCGTACATGAATCCATGAGAAGCTCATAGAATACAGGCACAGTCTTGTAGTTTTCAAAAAGTTTCTTTACTTGTTCAATAGCAGGGTACAGCATAAATATTCCTCCTAAATGCTTTTTTGTCGTAAAATTGACAATAAAAAAAGTCCTGTCATCACACATAACATCTAGTTATGGGACGATAGAACCGTGGTGCCACCCAATTTCCCGATAATAAATTATCGGCTCACAGATACGCATTCTGACTGGCAGAAATCAATATCCTGTCCTTTAACGCAGGAATCACGGCGAGTGATACTCGAATAAACTTTCACACCGCTCCTCACAAATCCATTCATCTGAAGAAAATGTATCAGCTCACACCTACCGCTGACTCTCTGTGACCTTTTGCATCAAACTACTTACTTTTGCTCATAGGATTTATCGTATTAACTTTAGTCTTATTATATTCCTCTGTTTCTAAAATGTCAATATCAGAAAATGTAAATATTGTTGCTATTGTGTAAATATTCTTTTGCGATTTGGATTTATACCAAAATAAATAATTTTAAATTTTCAATATTCCTTGCATTTATAAATAATGTAGTGTATAATAAAGTAATAGTTAAGGTAATTGAGAAAGGAAAATATATGAAAGTACAAACTAATAAGAAATACACCACAATTGCATTTTATGCAGTTATCGTTATTGCTATAAATGTGCTTTTGGTAGTGGCTGTATTTAAATTTAATACGATCTTAAAGCTTATTTCCACACTTGTTTCTGCACTTACGCCTGTTATAGTTGGTCTTGTGATCGCATTTCTTATAAATCCTATAATGGTGAATTTTGAAAAGCTGTTCAGAAATAAAGTGGTAAAAAATCCAGCTAAGAAAAAGCTTACCAGAGCCTGCTCAGTAACTGTAGCGTCACTTGTTTTTCTGGGGATAGTTGTTGGACTTACTTATGTTGTTGTTCCAGAACTTATAAATTCCATAATTGATATTTTTAACAATGCATCTAACATCGTTGTTAAAGTGCAGGGTTGGATAAATAAGCTGTTTAAAAACTATCCTGATATCGAAACAATGGCTACGGAGAAGCTCAAAGCTTTTTCAACTGATTTGGGAACCGTTATCGAGAAGGTACAGCCGATGTTTGAAAATATTCTTTCGGGTGCATGGGGCGTTATCAATGTTCTTAAAAACTTTGTATTTGGATTTATCGTTTCTATCTATATGCTTTGCAGCAAGGAAAAGCTTCTTGCTCAGGCTAAGAAGATAATCATTGCAAACACAAAAAAGTCTACATGTGAGAAGATCATGAGAGTTTGCACTGAAACAAATAAAGTTTTTGCAGGTTTTTTGAGCGGAAAGATCATTGACTCGGCAATAATCGGAGTTCTTTGCTTTATAGGTCTGACTATCATGAATATGCCTTACAACATCATGATAAGTGTTCTTGTGGGTGTAACTAATATTATCCCATTTTTTGGACCGATAATCGGTGCGATACCATCAACTGCACTTATGCTGTTTATTGATCCTAAAAAAGCCATTATACTTCTTATTTTCATAGTTATTTTACAGCAGTTTGACGGCAATATCCTTGGTCCTAAGATACTTGGTGATTCTACTGGGCTTCCTGGTTTTTGGGTGCTGGTATCACTGTTCTTCTTTGGAAATTTGTTTGGGTTCATAGGTATGGTCATTGCAGTTCCGACTTTTGCATTGCTTTATACTTTTACACGAGAGAGCGTTGTTCAGCGATTAAGAAAGAAGAAGCTCCCTGTAGATACCGACTATTATATGGAGGATGTTGAGCATTTGTATAAGAAAAATGAAAAGCGTATTCCGCTTACACCTGAACAGCTTGACGCCATGGTCATTCCAAGTGCTGATGAGGTAAATGAGGTCAACAGAGAGGATGATCCAGAAATAGTTGACGATCACAACGAAAATAAAGATCAGTAAACGCAAAAGAGCGGCCTGTTCACAATTCATAGTGAGCAGACCGCTTATTTTATTTCATGTATTTTTTCTGTATTTTTGCAATATGTATCACAGAGTATATTACTATAAGTGCAATAAGTATTGTTAATGTGACCTTGAAAACAGACGATTCAAAGTATGACTTAGCTATTTTAACCTTCGCTTTGACTTGGGAACGTTCTACTTTAGTTGTGGAAACGAGATCTATAGTTGCAAGCACCTCACCTTTGTAGACAAGTTCCATTTTACCAAGCACATCGCCAACCTCAACAGGTGCAACAACGTTGTCATAAACGGTTATTTTCTTTTCCACATCATTTACTGATATATCTACAGGCCACAGCCTTGTAAAACCATTTGCAGGTTTTAGATTTGCGTAATCTATGCCGTCACCATAGCTTACCTTTACATCACGGACTTCGCTGTTTTTGTCCACAAAATCCGTTGCTACAAGACTTGAAAATGCCCATTTGTAAAGACTGATGTGATCAAGGAGGTTGTAGTAAACATTATCTCCACCATATATGGAATCAGGATCTTCCTCGCCCTTCTTCACATCTTCTTCAAGCTTATCCATTGGTGCACCCATTGTCACAATAAGATATGTGGTGCCTTCATATTCCGCATATGAAGCTAAACATCTTCCAGCGGAGTCAAGGGTGCCTGTCTTTATGCCTTTAGCATAGGAGTAGTAATAATCGGTCATTGAGTCAAGCATAAGGTTTGTATTATAAATATCTGTACCATCTGAGTGATAAGAGGTGGATGCCATATGATAGCTTGGCAGACAGACAATATCACGAAATACCTGATATTTGCTTATGGCATATTCACAAAGAGTTGCCATATCCTTGCAGGACGAATAATTCTGTTGCGCCCACAGACCATGTGCATTTGAAAAGTGTGTATTTTCCATGCCGAGTTTTTCAGCTTTTTCATTCATAAGGTCTGTAAATCCTGTTATGGAATCGGACACATTCAAAGCGATTATATTCGCTGCTTCACATGAGGATGGGATAAGCAGTGCCGCCAGGAGATCATAACAGCTTACTTCTTCGCCTGGTTGTATATCAGCTGTTGAAGCACCAGTATCATATAGTTCATCAAATGCTTCCGAGCCTGCTGAATAGTATGTATCTTTTAGTTTTTGTTCATCACCTTTGAATTTGTCCAGAAGCACCACAGCAGTCATTATCTTTGTTAGGGAAGCAGGCACACGCTCGTCTTCACCGTTTATGTCAACGATAGCTTCACCGCTGTCAAGATTGACCATATAGACCGCTTCAGAGTAAAGCTCCAACGGTATCGCTTTTCCTTCATCGTCATAGCCTGATGTAGGTGTAAAATTGAATGCGTCTGCACACATCGCAGGCACAAGCAGCATTATTGCCAGCGTCATGGATAATATCCTGCTGATTTTTCGTTTTAGTTTCATTGACAGCTTCCTTTCGCACTGTATGTAAAGAGCCTTGCTCATTCAGTTTTCTCATAAAGTATATTAGCACCCTGTTTGCCCACACGTTTCACTCTTTCAAGATATGTGAGTATATTAAGCGTTACCTGTGCATATTCACGAGATATCTTTGCATTAAAGGCAAAGTCTTTAGAAGTGAACTGCTTTGGCAGGTCCTCCGGGAGGAACATATCAAAGTCGGCAGGGCAGTCGATATGTATTTCATCAATAAGACCTTTTGGTATTCTGTCATGACGTGAAGATCCACGCTTTTTGTTCTTTGACCAGCCGTTAAGCAATCTTATCTCCTCGGTTTCAAGCATACAAAGGCACAAATGAAATCGGGGGTTATCAAGGGTGTATTTTATTTTGTACAGTTCGGGCATGACTTCATAGATAGTGTATTTTCTCGGCGATTTGTGCTTTTCTGACAACTCTCCTGTTTCAGTATCTATCCAACGGACATATTTGACCGCAGGGATAGGGTAGACCACTGTCACGTCGCAGTAGTCAAGAAAGGCTTCAAGTTTTTTCAGCAGTTTGTTGAACTGTCTTGTTTGTATCTCGATAACACCGTTCTCGCCTACGATATCAGCCACATATCCTCCAATGCGTATCTCCTGATTTTCGCCATATGGCTCAAAATAGTTTTTCAAAACAGCATGAAGCGTTTTCTCGCCTAGAGTTCCGATGCCGTTGCGTTCACGGCTTTTACCTATGATTTTATCGCAAGCATCTTGAAATTTCAGCCTGTCCGTAAGATCACCTCAGTTTTTATTATATCAGATATTCACTCTCACGTCAATCACAAAAACGCATAAAAAGAGCCTGAGATCTGCTCAGGCTCTTTAATCATACCATGATCCATCAGGTTATGCTGTCCGCAGTTATCTTGTCCCACTGGTCGCAATACTTGACTTCCATTTTGTCCATTCTTTCGTTGTAAAGCTTTGAGATAGCAGGTGTATCATATGAATAGATCATATCGTCTATGTTCTGTTCTACATAATCCATATCAACCGGCAAACGCTTGATTATGAAATATCCATATGTGTCATTCTCTGTAAGTTCAGTGGAAATGTCGTTTTCTTTTAGTTTGAAAGCGTCTTTTACAAGCTCCTCAGGATATCCAGTCGTATCTTTATTGAAATAATATCCTGTTGAAGGATCTTCAAGACCGAGATCCCAGCCGTACTTTTCAATAAGCTTGTCAAAGTCTTCTCCGTCCTGAGCTTTTTTCAGAACTTCTTCTGCAAGCTTCTTAGCCTTTTCCTTAGCTTTCTTTACACCGTCATCATCAAGCTTCGCATAAGCTGACTGCTTTGCGCTCGCTTTGTCTGAAAGTGACATACTGTCATAACTGTCAGCGGTACTGTCATCAAGATCTACCTGTGCATAGAAAGGGATCATAACGTGAATCTCACGGCAATACTCGTTTGTATCCTTGACTATTTTTTTAAAGTCCTCTTTTTTAGTTGCATACTTACCGTTATTCTTAAAAAGAGTATCGTTTACTTTAGTATAGATAGCGGCTGTTTCAAGCATTTTCCTGTAAAGATCCTCTGTGAGGTAAGCCGACTTAATGTCATTAAGATAAGCTTCATCAGAATCATAGTTTGCTTTTGCTTTAGCTATCTGGTCATCAATTGTCTTGTTGTCATCGTCTGTAAGTTTAATTCCGTTTTCTTCTGCAAGCTCAGGTGCAACAAGTTCCTGCTTAAGTGCAGTGATAACGTCCTCCATAAGAAGCTTAAAACCACCGTCAGTTGACTTGATAGTGTCAAGGGTTGCTCCGTAAGTGGAAGTGTACTTGCTTATAGTATAATAATAATAGTATCTGAAAGTATCAAAATCAATATCCTTGCCGTCAATGGTGCAAACGATAAAGTCCTTAGTATCAATGGACTTGCCGTCAATTGTAAGGGACGGCTCAGGTGTCTGTTTTTCAGTTGTGCTGTCAACAGCTGAAACAGAAGAATCCACTGTGGAAGATACGGTTGATGAGCTGTCGTTATTTTTGCTGCATGAAGTAAAGCTGCAAATAGCTATTGTGAGAGCTGCTGTAACAGCGGCTAATTTCTTTATCATAATAATTGTCCTTTCCTTTGAGAGAAAATCCTCTGCATAACATAGGTTTAATTATATCTTATTATTGTGATGATACTGTGTGATAATTCTTAAACTTTCTGTGAATGAAATATATATTATCCAGCGTGATACAGTTGACAATCTAAGCCTGGGAGAGTATAATATAAATGACTTTAATACGAAAAGAGGTATCCCATATGGATTTTGGCAAATATATTGCTCACAGAGGTCTTCACTCAGATCTTGTTCCTGAAAATTCTCTTACTGCATTCAGGCTTGCGGTTGAAAAATGTCTTTCTATCGAGCTTGATGTACGTCTAACAAAGGATTGCCGCATTGTGGTTTTCCATGACAATGACCTTATGAGAATGTGCGGCATTGAGGGCAAGGTGTTTGATTACACATATGAACAGCTTTCTGCCTTTAAACTTAAAAACAGTGATGAAAAGATACCGCTGCTGTCTGAGGTGCTGAAAACTGTTGACGGCAAAGTGCCACTTCTTATTGAGCTTAAAGGCGGTGCGCTGTTTGGAGAGCTTGAAAGCCGACTTGACCATATGATGAAGAAATACAAAGGTGAATTTGCAGTGCAGAGCTTTAACCCGTTCTCAGTGATGTGGTTTAGGTTTCATTCACCTAAAGTCACAAGGGGTCAGCTTATCTCAAAATACAGAAAGAATATAGACCTTGAATATATCGAAAGGTTCATTTGTGCTCAGCCATTTATCTGGAGAATTATTTCAAAGCCTCAGTTCATTGCTGCCGACCTCAGATCTATAAGCCTTGAAACTGCATTTCAGGCCGTCGATATAGATGCAGACTTGCTCACATGGACGGGAAGAGGCAAAGAGCTTATAGAAACTGCTTCACAGTTTTCAAAGACAGTTATAGCAGAGCAGTTTCCAGATGATTTTGATTTTTCTGACAATTGGGAGGAAAGCTGTGAATAAGATGCAAGACCTTCCATTGTGCGACCTTAACGAAGTCAAACGTACTGCAAAACGCACTGACAGCGATATTTCAGGCTGTAAATTTAGCGGAGAATATCTTGAAAGCGAAGATCTCTCCTGCCTGTCATTTATAAACTGTATGTTTGAAAACTGCACCTTTACAGATTGCGATTTTGAGCGTTCCTCATTCGTTGATGTGACGTTCATATCCTGCGATCTGTCAAATTCATCACTGGACTCATCCTACCTCAGCAGATGTGAGTTCCGCTCCTGCAAGCTCGTTGGCGCAGAGTTCAAGGATTGCTCCATTCAAGGTGTAGCCTTTGAATCTTCAAACTGCGGATATGCCATATTTGATAAGTGCAAGCTGTCTGAAACCCAGGTGAAAAACAGTGATATGTCCTCGGCTGAGCTTGTTTCCTGCAATCTCAAAGCGTTTAAGACAAGCGGAAGTAAATATCTCAGCACATCATTTTTCAGAACGGCTCTCGGCGGCGTTGATTTTTCTACCTGTCTTGTAAGTGGACTGCGCGTTTCTGATACATTCAGAGAACTCCGAAACGCTGTTTTTTCAGCCAATCAAGCTGTGGAGCTTTCAATGCTCCTTGGAATAAGAATAAAATAATTTAAGCCGCTATGACAATAAAAGTCACAGCGGCTTTTTATCACTTTTTATCCTGTTCTATCAGTATTTTCACAGCGTTCACCGCACAGTGGATACCTCTTGTGGTGTCGTCGCTCACATTGTCTTCAAGGTCTGCCTTTGAACGCTCCACGTTCCATATAGCTGTTATAACAGCTCCACAGCGGACGTGTCTTGTGATACCTACTGAGAAAACTGCGGCACATTCCATTTCGGAAGTCATACAGCCGCACCTTAAATATGCGTCCCAGCGGTAATTTATATCGCCGCTCACTGGCATTGAGTCAGGCTCTACTTCTCCATAAAAGCTGTCCTTGCTGTGGACAACGCCCACATGATAACGCTTGCCAAGCTTATCTTCTGACAGTTCAGCCGCAGCTTTTGCAAGGGCAGTTGTTACAGTGAAATCTGCTACAGCAGGGTAGCCCTCGGGGAGATATTCTTTTGACGTACCTTCGCCACGGACAGCCGCCGAAGCTATAACAAGGTCGCCGCCGCTAACGGAAAGATCCATTCCTCCACTTGTACCGATACGAATAAATGTGTCTGCACCGCACTTTACCAGTTCCTCCACTGCAATTGCCGCAGATGGTCCTCCGATACCGGTCGAGCATACAGTTACCTTTTCACCGTTAAGATAGCCTGTATAAACATTGTATTCTCTGTTTTGAGCCACCTGCTTTGCGTCATCAAGAAGTGCCGCTATTTTTGGCACTCTTCCAGGGTCACCCGGCATAATAACATATCTGCCCACTTCATCAGGGATAGTTCTGATGTGAAATTGTCTTTCACCGTCCATAATGCTTGCCATAAAAATTCCTCCTCTCAGAATTATTCGTCGTATGGATAATTATTTTCTTCGTATAATTCATTTTCTGCAAAATTTTTTCCGGATTTCTGTTTTTTCTTTATATGTATAAGCACTATGATAAGCACTATTGCTATAATCGCAAACAGCCCGCCTAATCCACAGAAAACAACTGTTAATATGGTATTGGTTGTATCATTTGGTGCATAAAACGTTTCAGGGTCGTCAGGGTCACAGAATATCTGGATCGTTTGTCCTCTTCTGTATCTGATGTTGCTGGAATATGTATTGCTGTGAGTGGTGTAGAGCTGTCCGTCTACGTTATATGAATACACTGGTGTGTAAACTGTGCTATATGTTACGTGTCCGTCATCGTTCTCATGTCGTTCATCTTTACTGAGAATGTCTGATATTATAGCATTGACTTCAAGAGTACATCTGTTTTTGAGTTGAGTTTGGTGTATTGCAAAACCTATTCCAACTGCAAGAAATGTCACGCCAACCAACATGAAAACTAACGCTATTATTTTCATTGCTGATTTGCTGTAATGCACATGAGATCTTTTGTAATAACGCATATTTTTCCCCCATTTAAGCATAAAAGCCAACACCTTAATATGGCGTTGGCTTTTGTTTTATCTTACTTTTCCATTTTCATTGAAATGTCAAACGCCTTGACTGAGTGTGTGATAGCACCGATAGAAATGATATCAACGCCCGTTTCAGCTATTGCACGGATTGTTTCAGAGGTCACGTTTCCTGAAGCTTCTAAAAGTGCTTTGCCATTTGTCATTTCAACAGCCTTTGCCATATCTTCATTTGTCATATTGTCAAGCATGATTATCTCAACGCCAAGTGTAAGAGCTTCTTTGAGTTCTTCAAGGTTTCCGACTTCAACTTCTATCTTGACAGTATGCCCCATTTTTTCTCTGAGAGCGTTTACTGCGCCTGTCATGCTGCCATATGCGTCAAGGTGAGTGTCTTTTAGCATTGCGCAATCTGAAAGATTGTATCTGTGGTTTTTTCCACCGCCTACTGTAACTGCATATTTCTGCAAAACTCTAAGACCTGGGAGCGTTTTTCTTGTATCCGCAACAGACGCCTTTGTACCCTTTACAAGCTCAACGCATCTGTTTGTTGCAGTTGCAACACCTGACATATGCTGAACGATATTCAGTGCCGTTCTTTCGCCTTTGAGCAAGGCTCTTGTTGAGCCTGTTATTCTTGCGATAATGTCGCCTTTCTTGACCTTTTCACCGTCATGGATAAATACCTCACATTTAACATTGCTGTCAAGAAGCTGAAAAACTCTCATTGCAACATCAATTCCACAAAGAACGCCTTCGTCCTTTGAAACATACTTTGCTGTTGAAACTGAATTTTCGTCAACAAGATAATCCGTTGTAACGTCTATATAGTTGATATCCTCCAGCAGAGCTGTTTTAATGATATCGTCGATCTGAAACTGCATTAATCTCATTTGTTTTCCTCCATTTTTTCTTTGGATTTGAGCTTTTCGATAGCGTCCTTTAATACGATATAAGCGACAGTTGTAAGAGACCTTGCTTCAACATAATCTCTGTCTATTTTGAAATTACCGTCACAAAGGAAATTTTTTAGCTTTGTTACTTCTTCAAGATCAGGTGGCAAAGCCTCCTTATCAGGGATAACGAAATATGCACGCTGCATTATATCTCTTATCTCTGTTCTTATGCCCTGAGGAATGTGAGGGGCTTCATTGTCTATCTTGAAATCGTAAGTTTCAAGGTCACCACTGTCAGATTTTATCTTCTCATTGATGTCAGCCGCAGCACGTCTTGAAAATACCAAAGCTTCAAGTAGGGAATTGCTTGCAAGTCTGTTATTGCCGTGAACACCTGTATGTGAACATTCGCCGCAAGCATAGAGCCTGTCAATGTTAGTTCTTGCATATGTATCAACATTTATGCCGCCCATAAGGTAATGATGACAAGGGAAAATAGGTATCATATCCTTGGTCATGTCATAACCTGCTTCGAGAAGCTTTTCATTTATCATAGGAAATCTGTTTCTGACAAACTCAGGGTCTTTGTGAGTGATATCAAGATAGAATTTGTCAGAGCCTGTTTTCTTGGCTTCAGCCATGATCGCATGAGAAACAACATCTCTTGGCGCAAGCTCCAGACGGTCGTCATAATTTTGCATAAATCTTTCGCCGTTGCAGTTTTTAAGATAAGCTCCCTCGCCTCTGACAGATTCAGATATAAGGAAAGTTTCACGAGTGTGCTTGTTGTTAAAGCCTGTTGGGTGGAACTGGATATAGCTGAGATTTTTTATCTCTGCTCCAAGCTCATGAGCAATAGTTATGCCGTCGCCTGTTGCGATAGCGGAGTTTGTAGTGTATTCGTAAACTCTGCCTATTCCACCAGTTGCAAAAATGGCGTATCTGCAATTATATGTCGTATATTCGTTGTCATTAGTCAGCACAAGAATGGAAAAACCTGTTTCGGTTTTCTTTGCGTTGCACATAACGGCATTTTCGAGTATCTCAACATTATCTAGCTGTTGAACATTTCTTAGTAGAGTTGTTTCGATCTCCAGACCTGTGGTATCAGCATGATGAAAAATCCTGTTCATACCGTGTCCACCTTCGAGAGTGCGGTGATAAGATCCATCAGGACACTTATCAAAGTCAGCACCAAGCTCTATGAGTTTTCCAATGTCAATATAGGCTTCGTCAACAAGGACCTGAGTGGACTCAGGATCATTTTCAAATCCACCTGCTACAAATGTATCATGTTTGTGATATTCAGGCGAGTCCTTTGGATTGTCATAAACGCCTGCAATTCCACCCTGCGCAAGGGAAGAGTTACACAAGGTCAGCTCTCTTTTGGAAAGCACAAGTACATTTAAATCACGGGAAAGGTTAAGTGCTGCATATAGACCTGCCGCACCGCAGCCAGCGATAATAACGTCATAATTTTTGTTGTTCATATTTGTAACCTCTTTGTATGGCGGAGTGTCGCCAAGTGTTATGTAAAAATCACATCAGATATTGCTCTGAAATAATTTATACTTATTTCATTATACCATATATTTTTTCCTTTTTCAACTGTTATTTGAATATATAATACACATACCTTACATTATTATTTTAAGTGCAAATTAACAAAAAAATGACTGCCTGCTCCCTAAAGGGAACAAGCAGTCGGAGGTTTATTATAGATCAACTAATAATCAAATATTAGTCACTCTGCAAATTGCTTTGTCAGCAAAGATTATTTGCCGTAGTAAGCCTTGAGGTACATTTCCTTCAGCTCGCTCATCAGTGGGTATCTTGGGTTAGCACCTGTGCACTGGTCATCAAATGCGTCCTCAACCATGTTGTCGAGAGTGTCAAGGAAGTGCTTCTCGTCTACGCCGTAATCAGCGATAGTCTTCTTGATACCAACTCTTTCCTTGAGAGCCTCGATAGCGTCGATGAACTTGTTGAGTGTATCCTCATCGTTCTTACCAACGATACCAAGTGAATGTGCACACTCGCAGTATCTCTCAAGAGTATGTGGATACTGATACTGTGAGAAAGTACCCATCTTTCTAGGTGTTGGGTCAGCGTTGTATCTCATTACCATTGTGATAAGGAGAGCGTTAGCAACGCCGTGTGGCAGGTGATGATAAGCACCAAGCTTATGAGCCATTGAGTGGCAAACACCGAGGAATGCGTTAGCAAATGCCATACCAGCCATTGTAGATGCTGTAGCCATTTCCTCACGAGCCTTAACGTCTGTCTGACCGTTGTCATATGCACCTGGCAGATACTTGAAAATGAGCTTCATAGCTCTCAGTGCAAGACCGTCAGTGTAATCTGTAGCCATTACAGATGCATAAGCCTCAAGAGCGTGTGTCAGAGCGTCGATACCTGATGCAGAAGTCAGACCTCTTGGAGCAGACATCATCATATCTGTATCAACGATAGCCATGTTAGGCATGAGCTGGTAGTCAGCCAGAGGATACTTAGTACCTGTCTTTTCATCAGTGATAACTGCGAAAGGTGTTACCTCAGAACCTGTACCAGAAGATGTTGGGATAGCAATGAAGTATGCCTTCTCACCCATCTTAGGGAATGTGTAAACTCTCTTACGGATATCGATATATCTCATAGCCATATCGAAAAAGTCAGCGTCTGGATGCTCGTAAAGAACCCACATGATCTTACCAGCGTCCATTGCAGAACCACCGCCGATAGCGATAATTGTGTCAGGCTCGAAAGCTCTCAACTGAGCAACACCCTCAAGTGCGCAAGCAAGTGTTGGGTCTGGAGCAACATCGAAGAATGTTTCGTGGAGAATACCCATTTCATCGAGTTTATCTGTGATAGCCTTTGTATAACCATTCTTATAAAGGAACTGGTCTGTTACGATGAATGCCTTTTTCTTGCCCATAACAGTCTTCAACTCGTCAAGAGCAACAGGGAGACAACCCTTCTTGAAGTATACCTTTTCAGGTGCTCTGAACCAAAGCATATTCTCTCTCCTCTCAACGACTGTCTTAATGTTCAGCAGGTGCTTAACGCCAACGTTCTCAGAAACTGAGTTGCCGCCCCATGAGCCGCAGCCGAGTGTGAGGGAAGGAGCAAAGTCAAAGTTGTAGAGGTCACCGATACCGCCGAGTGAAGAAGGTGTGTTTACGATAAGACGGCAAGTCTTCATTCTTGCAGCGAACTTATTGAGCTTTTCTCTCTCGTTTATGTTATCTACCCAAAGAACTGAAGTATGACCAAGACCACCGTTGTTTACGAGAAGTGCCTCTGCGATGTCAAGAGCGTCGTCAAAGTTCTTTGACTTGTACATACCAAGGATAGTTGTGAGCTTTTCGTGACCGAAAGCCTCTTCAGGAGCTGTGCTTGTAGCCTCGCCGATGAGTACCTTTGTATCCTCTGGAACTTCAAAGCCAGCCATTTTAGCGATAGTTACAGGACGCTGACCAACGATCTTAGCATTAAGAGCACCGTTGATGAGCATTGTCTTTCTTATCTTGTCAGCCTCTTCATCGTTGAGGAAGTAGCAACCTCTCTTGATGAATTCCTTCTTAACATCGTTGTAAACTGTCTTATCAGCGATAACTGTCTGCTCTGTAGCACAAATCATACCGTTATCAAATGTCTTAGAATGAATGATAGAGTTTACAGCGTTTACGATATCAGCAGAAGAATCGATGATAGCGGATGCGTTACCGGCACCAACACCGAGAGCTGGTGTACCAGATGAGTAAGCAGCCTTTACCATTCCAGGACCGCCTGTAGCGAGGATTGTGTCAGACTCTCTCATGATCATGTTTGTGAGTTCAAGAGAAGGAACATCGATCCAACCGATGATACCCTTTGGAGCACCTGCTGCAACAGCTGCATCATAAACGATTTTAGCAGCAGCGATAGTTGACTTCTTTGCTCTTGGGTGTGGTGAGATTATGATACCATTTCTTGTCTTAAGACAGATAAGTGTCTTGAATATAGCAGTAGAAGTTGGGTTTGTTGTTGGGATAACAGCAGCGATAAGACCGATAGGCTCGTAAATTCTCATTGTGCCGTAAGCCTTGTTTTCCTCAAAAACACCACAAGTCTGAACATTCTTGTACTTATTGTAGATGTGCTCAGCAGCATAGTTGTTCTTGATAACCTTGTCTTCAACGATACCCATGCCTGTTTCCTCAACAGCCATCTTTGCAAGTGGGATTCTTGCCTTGTTAGCAGCGATAGCAGCAGCCTTGAAAATCTTATCTACCTGCTCCTGTGTGTAGGTAGCGAAGATAGCCTGTGCAGCTCTTACTTCAGCGATCTTAGCAGTCAAAGCTTCCTCTGTATCGACGATGCCGACTGTTTTAGCTTCACTCTTTGCCATAAAATAAACCTCCAATAAATTAATTATTGTTTTTTACTCTTGATAACCCCCGCTCGGGTTTTATCTTAGTTATATTATATACGATTGTTATTTTTTTGTCAATCTTATAAAGTCACAGCTTTTTTGATATTTTACGTCGTTTTATTATGCAATATACATAAATATTGAACATTGTTTTATGATAGATTAACAATTCATGACCGTCATATTGCACAATAAAAATCAGATTGATAAAAATTTATCATATATGCCGCCTGAAAGAAGATTAATAAACATAAGATAAAATCTAAACAAAAATAAAACAGTTGTGAAAATAACGAAAAAGTGCTTGACATTTAGAAAATATGTAGTATAATATAGACATAACAGAGATACATAGAAAGCGCTGAGATGTAAAGGTAATTTTACACAATAAGGCTGTTGAAAAATCGATGTATACTCTGAAACTCGACTTAATACCATATTTTAAAATAAAAGGAGATATGACTTATGAAACTTGATAACTTTGTAGCATCCAGCGACATCTATGATGTTTATGAATCTGATGGAATGGCAGTCAGGATCTATAAGAAGCCTGAATACAAGGAAAAGTGTCTGTATGCGGCTCTTACACACGCAAGAGTTGAAACAACACTTGGCAATTCCTTTATAAAGATGCCTGTTCTTCACGAGGTTTCCGTTATCGACGGCAAATGGGCTATAACAATGGACTTTATAAAAGGTAAGACTCTTCAGCAGCTTATGGACGAAAATCCAGACAAGAAAGACACGTATCTTAACCAGTTTATCGACATTCAGTGCGAGATACACGCTCAGTATATGCCACTTCTTTCAAAGCTGAAAGATAAGATGGCAAGACAGATCAAGACTCTTGGTCAGATCGACGAGATAAAGAAGTATGAGCTTCTCACAAGACTTGATTCAATGCCAAAGCACATCAAGCTTTGCCATGGTAACTTTGAGCCAAAGAACGTTATCATCAATGACGAAGGTACTTATGTTATCAATTGGGGTTCTGCTAGACAAGGCAATGCTTCTGCTGACGTTGCAAGAACATACCTGCTGTTCTGCCTTAATAATCCTGATCTTGCTGAGGCTTATCTTGATAAGTATTGCGTAAAGAGCGGAACATCTAAGCAGTATGTACAGGCTTGGTTGCCGATCGTTGCAGCAGCACAGCTCATTAAGGGCAAACCAGAGGAGAAGGATCTGCTCATGAAGTGGATCGACGTTGTAGATTACGATTAGTCTTTTCGTCAGGTTGTAACAAATTTGTAACCTCTTATTGTGCAAATAGCTAAAAAATGATTTATCCCGATTATGAGTTTCGTCATAATCGGGATATTTTGTTACAATTCTTTATAATCTCTTTACAGAGTAATTTTCATGTGATATAATGTGAAACTGTTGAAATATGACATAATGATTTAGGACTACAGAGGTTATTCGGAGGATCAATATGAAAAAGCTAATGATAGCTGTTGCTATAGTTTGCACTATGTTTACTTTCCCGGCTTGTGGAAAAAATGCCGATAATAAAACAGAAAATAATGTTAATCTTACAAATAATGACGTAACGACAGCTCAGACAGAGGTTACTGATGAAGTGCCAGACGAAACTACTTCACTCCCTGACAGAAGCACTCTTGAAAAGATACCAGATGAGGCTGTTGATTCGTTTAATCAGGTCGTAGATGTCTGCAAGGAGATATATCCTTTGGCTGAAAAAACAAAAAGGCTTTATGGTTATACAGGCACTAAGACTGTGAATAAAAAGAATTGTTACATTTTTGTTATATATGATAAAAATGACGATGTGTTGACAAAGGTGGCAACTGTCGCTGCCGAGGTCGCATCAGATAAGCTTTACGTTCTTGATGATGAAACAGGAAGTGCTGAAAAAATCAATACCGAGGATGTTAAAACTCAATCTACAGAGTCATGGGCAGATCAAGTAACTGAGTCTTTTGCTGAATACTATCAGAGCAAAGAGGTTAATGACCATCTTGCTGCAGTTGTTGAAACAGCCGCGGTTAAAACAGTTCGCTAATACTTTATATAAAAAAATCACACCAGAGAATTTTCTGGTGTGAATTTTTTTTATTCGATCTCTTCGCTGTTGTCAGTGTCAGTGCTTGTGATGATATTTGTTGCATATGTAAGTGTAAGCAGGCTGTCACCTAAATGGACATTTTCCACAACTATGTTTTCATAGTCGATGCTAAGATCATAATGTGAAAAATTCCAGAACGCTTTCAGACCAAGATTTACAAGCTGGTCTGCAATAGCCTGAGTGTTTGCCTTCGGTATACAAAGCACAGCTACAACAGGGGAGTTTGCTTCGCAAAAGCTTTCTATATCATTAGTGTGACGAATCGGTATGTTTCCTACCACTTCACCAGTGAGCTTAGGGTTTATATCAAATATGCCAATGAGATTGCAACCCCTTGTTTCAAAGTTAATATGTGTGGCGATAGCTTTACCAAGGTTTCCTGCACCGATAAGTATGGTCTTGAAATGCTTGTCTACTCCGAGTATCTTGCCTATTTCCATTCTAAGCTCGTCAACGTGATAGCCATATCCCTGCTGACCGAATCCTCCAAAGCAGTTAAGGTCTTGTCTTATTTGTGAAGCCGTGAGCTTCATTCTCTCTGAAAGCTCCCTTGAAGATATTCTTTCAAGTCCTTCTTTTTGAAGCTCACCTAAAAATCTATAATAACGTGGCAGTCGTTTTATTACTGATGCGGATATCGAACCGTCTTTAGACATATATTTACACTTTCCTTTACTAATAAACATGATTGATAAATAAATAACAATATCACATAATATAATAGCACTAATCTTTTCTTTTGTCAAGGACTTGTAAACTCTGGCTATTTCAACTTCCGTGTTGATGTTAACAAACATTTCACAATCAACAAGGTTTTACTTCTACAAAATATCCCCCTTGAAATTATATATAAATAATGCTATACTAAGTTTATTACAAAATTAGACAGAGGTGATCAAGTGCTCGCTGTTTGTATGACGCTGATCGACGATGATGATAAATCAGAGTTCAGAAAAATATATGACTCTCTTGAAAGAAAATTGTTCGTGTTCTCAATGTCAAAGTTACATAATAATGCCTTGGCGGAGGAAGCTGTTTCTGAAACATTTTTGGCGTTAGCAGAAAATTTCAAAAAAATTCATAGTTTAGAACCAGCCGAAATAGTCGCTTATACAGTTATTATTAATAGAAACGTGTGTATCGATATTCTTGAAAAAGAAAATAAACACAGTATCAATGTCCAGATAGATGATAAAATTAAAGAGATATCTGAAGACTATGACCACATTGAAAAGCTTATTGTTGCTGATATGGTCGAAAAGTTGCCTGATATTTACCGTGACGTTATTATGATGAAATATTTCTATGGCTTTAAGGTCAAGGAAATATCAAAGCAACTACACCTATCTGTTGGCGGAGTAAAATCAAGACTTGAAAAAGCCCGAAAAATACTCAGAAAGGATATAAACGACGATGAGTGATACACGATCAGAATTAAAAAAGCTTGTACCTTTGTATTGCGACGAACTAAATAGCCTAGATCTGTCATTGTACGAAAATTATGAGTTTTCTAAGGACTATCTGAACAAAAAAGAAAAGCTCATAAAGAACCAAAGCCGCATCTATTATCCGCTTATCAAAACCACAGGACGAAGGATCGCTTCTGCCATAATTGCGGCAGCTATTATGGGTACAACGACTGTTGCCGCCTATGCACCTGCAAGAAATGCAGTAAGAAATTTCTTCCTGCGAAATTTCAATGATCACACCGTTGTATCTGTTCAACATGATAGCAAAGATATAGGTGATCACAAAAGCAAGATAGAAAAGCAATATAGCATTACTGTTCCGGAAGGCTTTGTTTTAGATGAAAGCGAAAGTGTTTCAACTGACGATCATATCGGATTATGCTATTATTCAGATGATAAGAAAAAGAGCATATATTTCGACCAATATACAGCGGATTCTTATTCTTCATATTATGACAATGAACGTGGTCATTTCAAAACTTCATCGGATAAATTTGGAAATGAGTTTATGATATACACAAATGATGATTTCATTAATATTTTGTGGGATAATGGCGAATATATATTTAGTTTAAGTGGTGACATATCTGAATCAGAAATAATGGATATCTACTATTCTGTAAAATAGGAATTAATAGTGCATGGTGTGATACAGTACACTATTTTTATGCAATAATAATAAAAACAAGTACGTGCAATTGTGAAAACATACAAACTTATGTATTTCAATCAGCCATTTTCACTGCTTTTTCGGTTTATATAATTGAAAGGCGGTGAAAATGATGAAGAAATTTATATGCTTAATTTTGACAGTTATACTGACCTGTTGTATGACTATATCTGTTTTTGCTTCTTGTGAAGAGGTTGCAATGACAGATGAGGTTGACGCAAGGTATGCGTATACCAATAGAATCGAATCTATATAAAAGCGGCACAAAATGGCTTGATGTAGCAAGTTGGGTCAAAACTGTAAACAAATCTAGTGTTTCATTTAATAACACAAAGTATAGTATCGGCAGCGGCATTTATCGTGTAAAGACAACTGCTGATGTTTACAGCGGCTCAAAGTATGAAACTGTTACGGCTTACAGCAAGACGGTCTCGTGTTGATGAGCGTGGGTGGCAATTGAAAGGTGGTGAACTTATCTTAGAATAATTAATATATAAAAGACAAATATTGTGAAAAGGAGTTAATAATATGAAAACAACAAACTATCTTGCCGGACTAGCGGCAATAACAATGACATTCACAGGCGTGGCTGCGCCAATATCAGCTTATGCCGATGATATCTCAAAGTCTGCAAGCATAGACTATGCAACATATGGCAACTTTGTGTATATCATAAAAGCTGATAAAACTGCTGATATAGTTGAATATAATGGCAAGGAAGAAAATGTCGTTATCCCTGCTGAGGTCAACGGATATACTGTTACAGGTATAAGCGGTTGGTCGGGTAAACCTACAAATTCTCACCCTTTGGGTGTCATAACTGGTGCTTTTAAGAACAACAAGACAATTAAAACCGTAGTCATTCCTGATACAGTAAAATATATAGACGATGAAAGCTTTTATGGCTGCACTGCCCTTGAAAGCGTGATGTTTGGCAATGGTGTTGAAGAAATAGGCGATTATGCCTTTGAAAACTGCACTTCACTTTCCAAGGTATACATCCCTGTAAGCGTAAAGAAAATAGGCGCTGAGGCTTTTGGTTATACTTTCGGCTCAGAACTTACACTTAATAAAAACTTCTCAATGACCTGCTCTAAGGATAGCGCCGCTGAAAAGTATGCAAAAGAAAATGGTATCACATATGACACATATCAGGTAAAAATTGATGAGCTTGCCGTTTCAGGTATTAAGGACAAAGAGTACACAGGTAAGCCTGTTACGCAAAATATAGTTATCAAAAATGGCAATGTCGTCCTTGATGATGGTACTGACTATACTGTTACTTATTCTGCAAACACAAAGGTGGGTACTGTTGAAGTCACCATAACAGGAACAGGTTCATATATCGGCGAGATAAAGTCAAGCTTTGATATACTGCCTGCAAAACAGCAGATTCAGAAGCTTGAAACACGCTTCAAAGGCTTTTTCATAGACTGGGCGCAGAAAGGCTCTGCAACAGGATATGAGATAGAATATAGCACAAATGCTGATTTTAAGGACAGCACGGTTAAAAAGCTTACCGCAAACAAACCTGATACTCTCACCATAAGCGGTCTGACAGCAGGAAATAAATATTATGTTCGTGTACGTTCCTACACAAACGTTGGCGAAAATGTATACTATGGAGCATGGTCAGACAGCAAAAATATTACCACTGCAAAGTATGACATTACAAAGTCAGCTATCTCAGGCATTTCTACAAAGACATACACAGGAAAGAATATCACGCAGAGCGTAAAGGTAAAATACAACGGCAAGACGCTTAAAAGCGGCACAGATTACACAGTTTCATATTCAAACAACAAAAAGGTAGGAACAGCCACAGTAAAGATAACAGGCAAAGGACAATACGGCGGAACTGTCAGCAAGACATTCAAGATAAACCCTGCCAAGCAGAAGATACAGAAGCTCACAGCGAAGTCAAAGGCTTTCTTTATTGATTGGGCGCAGAAAGGCTCTGCAACAGGTTATGAGGTGCAGTACGCCACAAACTCTAAGTTTACAGGCGCAAAGAAGCTTGATGTTGCAAACAACAAGACCGACAAAATGACGATCTCAAAGCTTTCGGCAAATAAGAAATACTATGTTAAGGTACGTTCCTATACGCTTGTAAAGGGTACTAAATATTTTGGAGAATGGTCGGCTGTTAAGAGTGTGACAACGAAGAAGTAGTATGCTTATAAACCGCAACCAAAATATGCTTTGTCTTGATGAATTTGATATACTTGAACTGCGTGAAAATGCAGATGAGTGTGATTAAATGGTGTTACTGAAACTATAAATGGATGTATAAAAGCAATTGCACGAGACGGGAAAGGTTATTCATTTGAAATTCTAAGAGGAAAGGTTCTTTATGGTCAAGCCTATAAAACCAAAGCCATTTTTTCGTATAATAAATTTTCTCCGACAATACACTATGTAACTGACCCTTCGACCCGCTCGTCATTAAATATGATTCAAAATCTTATGGATTCGTACAAACAGATATCAGGAGCTGATATTGATAGGTTAAAATTAGGACTATTCTAAATAGAATAAGCTGCCACAGATTTTTTCTGTAGCAGCTTATTTTTGTTTATGCTATTCCTTCTTGCGAAGATATCCGTCATCATCATATTTCTTAGCTATATGCTGTGCAGCTTGCCAATCGCCCCATTTGTCTACAGCCTTATCCCAAAGTTTATCTATTTGCTTTGGCGGAACGTATTCCAAATTGCCATATATTATTTCCATTTATCTTTTGGTATAATGTTGCGATCTGACTATATACCAAAAATCATCAAGATCGATCAAGTTTTACACCCTCTTTTTTATTTAATTCTATACTATATTATATCATATTTTCTAAAAAAGTTTACATTTATCAACACGGAAGTTGAAATAGCCTAAATTCTCTGCGGTCTTAAAAAAAGCAGCCTCGTTTTACAGAAGCTGCCTTATGTACATTAATTTTATTCTAGATCTTTTTTCTTTACAGAAGCAACACAGAAGTCGATGCGTTCTTCATCATCTTCTTCATTTCCTGAACCTGTGAGAGGAACTCTTTTTGTTGGATCGATCCCGTCAACGGCTGTAACAAGCCCTGTGCCCTCGCCAATAGAAGCACCCAGTACTCTGAACTTTGTAATGTCGATAGGCTCGATAGAGGTCTCAACAGGCTTTTCAAGCTGTGGTATCCACTCGTATGGTACACGATAAGCTCTGTAGATCATGTTGCTTTTGAATGTTCCAGCAAAATTCTTGAAATAAGGGTTTACAAATTCCCAAACTATTTCATGGTCAGGTGTGACCTCAAGAAGATGTCCATCTGAACCTTCCGTAATAAGAGTGTTTCCGTTCGGAAGTCGCTGTGCAGAGCTGATGTATGAGCTATAGAACTTAGAAGCGTCAGTAAAAAGCAGATTTCCTGCTTCAAGGGGAGTGTACTGCCATGTTATTTCAAGTGTAACAGGATTGAATTGAAGAACTCTTGAGTAATCTCTGTGTGCATTGTTCACGCCTGTGAGGGAAGCAGGGTTAGGTGTGCCGTAGCCACCCTCGCCACCGTTATCGAATACCAACAGGTCGCCCTCTCCAGGAAGTCCCTTTGGTATCATGTGCAGGTGGTGCTGACCAATTATCCAGCCAAGCTTCTTTGTGGCTTCGCTTTCGTTGAAGTTAGGACCTACACGCCATACTATCTTACCTGTTGATTTCTCGATAATTCCGAGTATGTTTGAATTTCTTGCGTCAAATATGATATTGTCTGGGTGGAAGCGTTTGTCACCTGCGTCATACCACTTATTTTCGCCAAGGGTAGAGAAGTTGTTTATGTGCATCCAATCTCCACCTGCCTCACCGTGAAGACCAGGGTTTCTGAACAATGCGTTCTTTGCGGCCTCGTCAAAGCCAAGCTCATCAAAGTGGTCGCTTGCACGCCAGCTCCAAATTATATTGCCTTCCCAATCCACTTCGATGATCTTATCGTCGATAAGTCTTTTGTCTGAAATATCGTGGTTGTAGAGGTTCTCGTGAGTAAGGATAAGTGTATTGCCACTGTCTGTCTTTGGCTCACCATTTGGATAATAGTAACCCACAGTGCTGCCCTCACGCTGAAAATCATGGTGCTGTCTAGCCATATAGACCGGTTCTTTACCCGGGTCGGCAACAAGTTCAGTTTTGTCGAATTTCCATACGATATGACCGTCCCAGTCTACCTGAACAAGATCAAGTTGATCCTGATATGCATATTTACCTCCTCTTGCTCCTGTTGTGCCCATTACATATCCGCCTGGGAGTATTTTGTTAGGAAATCCTCCCAGTCCAGCCCAAAGCTTTACTTCATTGCCATTCATATCTATGAGCAGAGCACCTTTAGCGGACGGGAAGATCGTATAGCCGCTGTAGGCTTTTCCTTTGTTATATATTGTAACTCCTGTTGGATAAATGCTTGGATAACCCATGTCTGATTCCTCCTTGTTTATTTGTCTGCTTTTGTCAGGTCTGCCGTAACGTTATCTGGAAATGCTTTTTTTGCTGCATCTGGATAATAAAATTCCCTTATGTTGTAACTGTTTGGATATTTACCATTCTCATACGCCCACTTATTTATTTCATCAAGATGAGATGCAGCTTCCTCAGAAAGTCCCAGTTTAATACTGTACTGTTCCCAGTTTGTTTTGAAATCATCTGGTTCTATTCCATATTTCTTTGATATTTTTTCAGCCGACTCATCTAAGTTGTCATTTATGTATTTAACGCTTTCATCAAGTGCTTTAAGATAGTTCGTAAGAGTTTCAGTATTGTTCTTTGCAAAGTCGCTTGATGTTATAAGATAAGCAGATACGTTTATCCCTATATCTTTTGCAGATGCGACCTGAGTCCAGCCCTCTGCTTCATATTTTTTTATAGCTGAGCCTGTAACGATAGCGGCTGATGCCTCACCGTTATGTGCAACTGCTATTTGAGTTGATATGGAATCTGTGTTGACGTTTTTCTGCTTTGACGGGTCAAATCCTAAATAAGTCTGAGCCTGCCAGTTGAAGTATTCTGTAACTGTTCCAATAGAAGTTATCCATCCTTCACTTTCATCTAAAGCATCAAGATCATCTTTGTATTTTGGTGCAACAAAAAGACCACCATTATATGAAACGCTAGAACTTAGATCTGAAAAAATCACAAGATTAGTGTTATCGAGAGTATTTCCAATTCTGTTTACAGCAGCAAAATCTGCAAGCAGTCCTGTATCTGCTGTGCCTGTTGCAATAGCGTCAACTGTGTTAATGCCGGCAGCGTATTCTGATGTTTCGAGAGATATACCATATTTCTCAAATATTCCTTGCTCCATACCGATATAGTCGGCATACTGATCTGGCTGACCTGTCATGTTCGCAACTCTCAAAACGCTAAGCTCTTTACCGTCTTTGGTAACCTTCTTGGCGGTTTTTCCGCTTGATGAACTACCGCAAGATGCAAGAAGAGTTGCTGTCAATGCTGTCGATGCTATTATTGCGATTATCTTTTTTATGTTCATTTTTAAATCTCTCCTGTTAAATTAATTATTTTACGTCAAAGTGTTTAAGTTTTTTCTTGCCAATAAACTGTAGGATCCTGTCAGCAGCAAAGCCGATCACAGCAAGTGTGACGATTCCTGCAAAAGCCCAGCTTGTTTTGTAATAAAGCTTCGAGCTGTTTATAAGATAACCAAGGCCATCACTGCCGACCAGCATTTCAGCTGCCACAACACAGATGATAGCTGAGCTAAGTCCTAATCTTATTCCAGTGTAGATATTAGATACCGCTGATGGTACAACTACTGTGAAAAAAACTCTTGCTTTTTTTGCCCCCATGCAGGAAGCTGCTTCCACGAGCTGCTTATCAGTTGAAGCCACACCCGCTATAGTGTTTACGAACATAGGGAAGAATGATGCGTAGAAAATAAGTGCTACTTTTGATTCTTCGCCTACTCCGAACCACATTAGAAAGAGTGTCGTCAATGCAATAGCGGGCACAAATCGGAAAAAGCTAAGTATAGGTTCAACGAGCCAGCGTACAGGTCTGAAATTTCCTACAATAAGACCCATAGGAACAGCAAAAATTATTGAAAGTAGCCAGCCTTTTATTACTCTTCCGACGCTTGCAACAATGTCACTCCAAAGAGTTCCGTCTTTGATAAGTTCCTTCATGCTGTCGATTGTTTCCTTTGGGCTTGGAAGAAAATATTCATCATATTTCAAAGATCCTATTCCCCAAAGGGCAATTATTGCTACCCATGATATGATGCCACATTTTAGTATCTTCTGTATAGCAGAGGACTTTGTTTTATTATTTTCCATCTTTAATGTCCTCCTTATTAAATGTAGTACAGCTCTGAGTCATCAAGAGCTTTGTTTACGAGAATATTTGTAGTGTTTTCATCAATAGTGTAAAGCTTCTTGATAAGTACTTTTACCTTATCACCTTTTTTCAGACGGGAAGCGTTCAGCGGATATCTGCCTGTTACTGAGATACCGTCTATGGAAGCTTTAACCTCAAATGCGTTTCCTCTGAATGAAACTTCTTCCACAACGGCATCCTCCATTGAGCTTTCAAACTGGTGATACTCGCTGTCTTCAAATTTGTTTATCTCGATAAACTCAGGCCTGATTATAGCTGAAGTCTTGCCCTCTGCTGTTTCAAAGCCTTTGAGCTTGCTGTAGTCCTCGATAACTGCGGACTGACCGATAAACTGAGCAACAAAAGGGGTTTTAGGTTCAAGGTATATCTCAACTGGATTGCCTATCTGCTCAACTCTGCCTTTGTTTGTGATAACAATTTCGTCTGCGACCTCTATTGCTTCGTCCTGATCGTGTGTAACGAAAATGCTTGTTATGCCTATTTTATCAATAGTATCACGAAGCCATGTTCTCAGTTCTTTTCTTACCTTTGCGTCGATAGCTGCAAAAGGTTCGTCAAGTAGAAGGAGTTCAGGCTGAGGTGCTAGTGCTCTTGCAAGAGCGATACGCTGCCTTTGACCTCCGCTGAGCTGGTCAGGATAACGCTTGCCAACGTCAGGCAAGCCAACAAGTTCAAGAAGCTCAGCCACACGTTGTTTGATAAACTTCTTATCTTTTTTCTTAACCTTCAGACCATAAGCTATATTATCGTAAACTGTCATAAAAGGGAAGAGCGCATAGCTTTGAAAAACAAATCCGATACCTCTTTCATTTGATGGAAGTTTGTTGACATTTTTACCATCTATAATAATATCGCCGCTATCCTGTTTTTCCAAACCTGCAAGCATACGCAGGATAGTTGTTTTACCGCTGCCGCTCGGTCCAAGCAGACCGATAAGCTTTCCCTTTTCAATACCAAAACTTACGTTATCCGAAGCTTTAAAATCGCCAAAACTTTTATTAATGTTTTTTAATTCTATATACATAGCTGACAACTCCAATTAAGATATATTGCTGTGATAGTTCCAGTGTCAACATCGCTGCATTCGCTTATTAATCTTTGACAATTTAAGCTCCTCACTTTCAATTCATATCAAGTCGGTATGATTAGTATGCTTTTATTATACATGATTTTATGGAAATGTCAATAGTTATGAATGATTTTCATTAAATCATACATATATGATAGGAATACTTTATTATTGTTGTACATTTTATTCATAACTAACATATATGAGAAATATGATATACAGAAATGTTTGATAATACTCTTGACAAAGTGTGTAAATAGTGATATAATCACTATATTCATAGTAAAGCTATATGAATAATATAATATATATTGGAGGAAATAAAAAAATGCTTACAGAACTGACAAACCAGAATTACAACGAGCTGATATCAGCAGACAAACCGCTTGTTATAGAATTTTACTCACCTACCTGTGTTCACTGTAAAAGAACAGAGGCAGGGCTTAACGAAGCTGCAGAAGAGCTTGGAGAGACCGCTATCATAGCTAAGTGTGATATCACATCTCAGCCAGATCTTGCGAAGAGATATGACGTTACAGCACTGCCAACACTCCTTTTTATAAAGAACGGTGATATCAAAAACAAGCTTGAGGGTTTTACACACAAGCTGATAATTCTTGACAATATTAAGAGATTATAAAAAAATCAGTCCGATGTTTTGAGCATCGGGCATTTTTTTTGAGCAAAAGGTCTTGACAAAGTAGGGAGTTTATGATAAAATAATAATGTTGTGTTGTATGCGGGTGTGGCGGAATTGGCAGACGCGATAGATTTAGGTTCTATTGGCAACACCGTGCAGGTTCAAGTCCTGTCACCCGCACCATATTGGTGAGACTAAATGGATGCTCACCCTTAAAAGCCCGTATTTACGGGCTTTTTTCATGCTTTTCAGCTGAAAAATTCAAGGTAAAAACCATGGATGCTTTTTCATGATTTTCACCGACCGGAAGGGTTCGAACCCTCGACAAATGAATATTGTCAAATAAAACGGCAAGCTTTGAGCAGATTTCGCTCCCGGCTTGCCGTTTTTTTATAAAAAAACATTCACAAAGTTTAGAAGGCTTTTTTGTCAAATATCACGAAATGTGATAAACGACAAAGCGGTCTTTTTTTATTTCAAAGAAGGCTTGATAACAAATATACTATAAAAAGGGAATCTAAAACGACTGGAGGTGATCAAGTAAAAAATGAACAGCAGTCAGACCGAGGACATGACCGAAGAACCCGATATGGGAATGACGATGTGAGGTGTAATATGATTTACAACGAAAAGAAAGTAGAAACGCTTAGACAGAGATATCCCGAAGGAACTCGGATATGCCTTGACAGTATGGATAACGATCCCCGTCCGATTCCACCAGGTACTAAAGGCATAGTTCAATTTGTGGACGATGCGGGTACTCTGCACTGTAAATTTGATAACGGAAGAACGCTTGGCGTTATCCCCGATGTGGATAAGTTTCATAAAATCGAACAGGAACAGGCTATGGCGGATGAGCAGGAAAAATCTGAAGAAATCACAGAAACTGAGGGTTTTGAAGAATCCGAAGAAATGAATATGTCAATGTAACGGTTAAGTTTTGAAAAGACTTAGCCGTTTTTTTATTGCAAAAAGGAAAGGATCAGTGATAAATGATAAAATATTTCGATATCTTTGCAGGCATCGGCGGATTCCGCTCAGGACTTGAAAAAGCAGGAGGCTTTGAGTGCGTCGGGTACTGCGAGATTGACCGATATGCTAAAAAAGCATACGAAACAATGTACGATACGGAAGGCGAGGTGTATTACGATGACGCAAGAAAAATCAACCCAAACGAGTTACCCGATTTCGACCTTATATGCGGAGGCTTCCCTTGCCAAAGCTTTTCAATCGCTGGAAAAAGGGGCGGATTTGACGACGCAAGAGGAACTCTGTTCTTTGAAATTGCCAGAATCGCTGCCGTTAAAAAACCTAAATATCTGCTGCTTGAGAACGTACCCGGATTGTTATCGCATGACTCAGGCAGGACGTTTGCGACCATCCTTGGTTCGCTGGACGAATTGGGGTACGATGTCGCATGGCAGGTGCTTAACAGCGCAAATTTTAGAGTCGCCCAATCCCGAAAAAGAGTGTTCATTATCGGATTTCTTAGAGAAAAATGCGCCGGAAAAGTATTGTCTTTCACGGACGCAAATCCAAAAACTCTTGTACAACGCATACCCGGACGAGAGGGCTGCAGAGTGTACTCAGCCGACGGACTGAGCATAACGCTTACGGGAACGGCAGGAGGCTTCGGAGGAAAGACAGGACTTTACGAGATCATAGGACTTCCGATCAAGGTCAAAACCAAGTCGGGCTATCAGTTAGCATTGCCCGGCGACAGTATTGATCTCGCCTACCCTAACATTAATTCAAGACGAGGACGTGTAGGTCACGATGTAGCACACACGCTGACAACAAGCTGTAATCAGGGATATTACGCTATGTGTATCGATATGAATCCCGAACCGAAAGTTACAGAGCTTGCGAGGTGCATAACGTCAAGGCAGGACAGCGGTATAGGTCACCATAAAGGAGAAAAGTCGGGGGTGATCGTGATTAGCGATCCGATTGCGGTGCTTACTCCCGAAAAGGAGAAAGTTCGTCAGCAAGGGCGAAGATTTAAACTTCCAAACGAGCCGATGTTTACGATAACTGTCACCGATAAACACGGGGTGATCTACTGCGGATATATCCGCAGGCTCATGCCTTTGGAATGCTGGCGTTTGCAGGGGTTTACAGACGAGCAGTTCAACAAGGTGGCGGCAACGGGAATGTCAGACGCACAGCTTTACAAGCAGGCAGGAAATGCCGTGACTACGAATGTTATCGAGGCTCTTGCAAGGTTTATTTTAGAAATTGACAAGGAGAATGCAAATGAATAATATGATAAAGATATTTGAAAGTAAAGAATTTGGAAAAGTGAGAACTGTGGTACGAAACGGAGAAACTTGGTGGATATTAAAAGATATCTGCCGAGTGCTTGAAATGAAAGCAAACAGTGCCGGAGAGGTCGTCAAAAGACTTGATAAAGATGAGTACGATTCAATCGGACTCACCGATTCGCTCGGAAGAAAACAGAAAGCATATGTCGTAAGCGAATCAGGTTTGTATTCAATTCTTGTAAGGTCTGATAAACCTAAAGCAAAGCCTTTTCGTAAATGGATCACGACCGAAGTACTCCCAACTATCCGTCGCACAGGCGGTTACGTCGGCAACGAAGAAATGTTCATAGAAAACTATCTCCCGTTCCTTGACGAACCGTATCAGAATCTTTTCCGCTTGCAGATGATGGCGATAAATCAGCTGAACGAGCGTATCCGCCACGATCAGCCGCTGGTGGAGTTTGCGAATCAGGTGTCAAACACCAATAATCTTATCGACATGAACGTTATGGCAAAGCTTGCAAGAGCCGAAAATATCCCTGTCGGCAGGAACAAGCTTTACGGCTGGCTGAAAAGAAAGGGAGTTCTTATGGCGAATAATCTCCCCTATCAGACTTTTATCGATCGCGGATATTTTTCCGTAAAGGAGTCGGTGTTTGAAACTGCGACTATGACCAAGACCTATCAGCAGACGTTTGTGACAGGAAAAGGGCAAAGATTTGTGATCACTCTGCTGAGAAAATATTATGGGAAGGAGGTTTTGCAATAATGGAGATAATAAGTGTTTCTTTACACGATCTGAGAAAAATGAATGACAGCGATGGGCTTGTTTTACAAGGCTGCGGCGGCGACCTTAAAGAATGGGTTGACGGTATAAACGATATGCTGACGGAAAGCGGAATATTGCAGAACGAAAGTTGATTTGAAAAAGCATATACTTTTAAAAATGAAAATCTTACCTGTCTGCTGTTTCCGTTTGATGACGTTCAGCTTGATATCGGTAAGCTTGCAATGTGGAGATTGCAGACTCACGAGCTGTTCGGCGGTACATGGCTTTCCGATTATGTTCCGAACAGACTTGGCGGTTTTGTTCTGTGTGAGGAAGAATGTGACGAAAGCGAAGAAATGGGAATGGAGATGATGTAATGGCGTATTTATTCATAGGAATGATAATCGGAGGGATTATCGGACTGACGGTCGGCAGCCTAGCAGTGGCTTTCAGATTGGCAGAAAAAGAAATCACAAGACTTAAAAGGGAGATAAATTCAAATGAGAAAAGCTAAAGCAAAAGCAGATTTTAAGTTTGCAATGGGCAGTATTCCTGCAATGCTCAGGGTGACAAAGCCCGTGCTTTCGGAAATGCAGTACAAGGAACTGTGCAACGAGGTCAATAAAGCCAACGGATATCTTGAACAGAAACGCATCATATTCAGCTATGTCGATCCAATAATCAAGGGCTGAAGTAACCACAATTAAATAACCACTAAGGTCGTTTTGCCAATGACAGAAAACTTCTGTTTTTAGCAAAGCGACTTTTTTTCTGTCATTGGCTTTAAACGGCAGAAAGGAGTTTCATGAACAGTTTTATGTCATGGGTAGGCGGAAAGAAAGCGTTGCGTGACGCCGTGCTTGCTCGCTTTCCTCCATATTATGAACGGTATATCGAGGTTTTCGGCGGTGCAGGCTGGGTGCTTTTTCGCAAGCCGCCCGGTATGGATTTTGAGGTGTACAACGATTTTAACGGAAATCTTGCAAATCTTTATCGCTGTGTCAGGGACAAGCCGAACAAGCTGAAATACAAGCTTCGTTATGTCCTCGATTCTCGTGAAGATTTCGACTGGATTGCTAGTCTTCACAAACGAGGTCTGTTCAGCAGATTTCGTGATGTTGACAGGGCGGCAAAGTTTTATCAGCTTATCCGTTACAGCTACGCAAGCGGACTTGACAGCTTTGCAAGTCAGCCGCATTCAATATGGTTGGATTTCCCGATGATAGACTTGGCAGCAAGGAGATTGCAGAAGGTAGTAGTTGAGAATAAAGACTTTGAAAAACTGATACGGCAGTACGACCGCCCTGTCAGCTTTTTTTATTGCGATCCACCGTACTTTGCAACCGAAAACTACTACAAAGACGTTGGTTTTAAAACCAAGGATCATATTAGGCTCAGGGATTCGCTAATGGATATCAAGGGCAAGTTTCTTGTTTCCTACAATGACTGTCCAGAAATCCGTGAGATATGGGATAAGCCTAATATTCACATTGAGGAGATCAGCAGACTGAATAATCTGGCGCAGAGATACGACGGCGGCTGTCAGTATGCGGAGCTGCTCATATCCAATTACGATACAAGCGAGAGATTACAGGCGGTTCGCCAGCTTTCGCTGTTTGACGATGAAACAGACAATTTGGAGGTATAATTTTATGAGAAAGATTATTTTTGCACAGGTACTCACGACCAACGGAACTACCGTATTTTCGGGGCTTTTTGATGAAAACGGCGATCCCGTAAGCATAGAAACGGAGTGTGATGATAGCGGAGTGACGCTTACGATATGGCGCAATGCTCCTGAAAGAGAACGTCCCGACTGCGGAATCTCGGAGGAAGAAATAGAGAGGACTTGCGCTATGTACGATGATTGTGGAGATTGTCCGCTGTGGGATTATTGCAATGAAGATGAGGAGGTTGTATCATGAGTTATCTTTATAGACATTCTTTTGAAAACGCTGAACAAAGCGGAGAGATCGAGGCATACCGTGAAAGTCAGAAAGAAAATATCCGATGTAAAAATGCGATAGAAAAAGCTATTGCGGATAATTTTGACGGCTATTATTTAAGCGATACAGCGGTCAGGACAGCGCTTGCCGATTTCGGTTATGACCGCACAATGTGGGTGCTGGCGGTAAGTATTCTGAATAAGAATGATGACGGACGTTTCTCACATGAAAATAAGGAGTGGGCAAGGTCTGTTATCCCCCCATATATTTCCCAAAAAGAAATGCGGGAATATTGCGTTGATTCTCATCCTGCCGTGCTTAACGGCTTTATCGATGAGGTCAGAAAGGAATATAGCAAGCTCGGACTTGTGGGAGAAAAGCAGTGCGTTCACTCCGATAAGCCGCAGGACTACGAAAGAAAGCTGTTGATCCTTAAGCCGGAAATTCTTAATGAGCAGTTCAAGAGCCCCATAAATCAGTATTTCTACGCAACGGGAGGTTTTGGCTGCGATCCCGAAAAATCGGGCAGAAAGGTGTTCGGGCAGTTTCTTGCGGACGGCGAGAAGGCGCATTTTTACCGTGAGGATTTCTGCGGAGTTGCGGACTATGATCAGATTCCAAAATGGGCAGTTGAACGGCTTGCGCAGATAGAAGCTCCGCAGATGAAAATACGCATATTTCAGATCGATCACGACAAGGACAGTAACAAGCTTGCTTTTATGAATTATGATTACGCACAGGCACACGGCGGCGTGGATTCGTCCATATACCGTCAGATCTACGGCGGTACGGTAAACTGCAAAAGCCTTGAAAGCGTTTTTGCCCTCTGCAATTCGGACAAAACACCTCCCGGATATTACGGCGAGTCGATGTCCGTTTCTAATGTTATAGAGGTCTGTGAGGGCAAAAATAAAGGTTTTTACTTCTGCAACAGCGTTGGATTTAAGCCTATTGACTTTGATATTACTCGGACAGACCATAATGATATGATGAAAATTCTTGTAGTGGAGAACGGCAAAACACCATATAAAGCGGAAATTCGGCACGATATCCATGCTATGCAGTCTGTGGTCGAAGGCTGTATCGAGCCGATATATTTCGAACCAAAGCAGGACGCTCTTGTCTGGTGCAACGACGAGTTTCTGCTGAATAATTCCGAACCAAACAGAATGGTTGGAGATTGTCTCGTTCACGGTACTTTTTATGTGTCGGGAAACTGCAAAAACGAATACGGCGAATGGGACAGCTGTTCGCTTACCGACGAGCAGATCGAGAAATATTCTGAAATATTTGAAACTCCCGTTATTGTATTTGAGCAAGCGGAAGAACTGACCGAGGATTTTGAGGAAGCGGAAGAACCCAAATTTACAATGTCATAAACGAAAGGATCAGGTGATGCAGATGAAAATTTCAGCGACTATCAACAGACTTGTGGACAAACAGGATTCATCGGTAAAAGCGTATGCCAGTGTTACAATGGACGGAATGTTTGCTGTTCACGGACTGAAAGTAATGGAAACCGAGAAAGGCAGATTTGTAAATATGCCGTCAACTTCATATACCGACCGTGACGGCAACAAGCAGTATTCGGACATTTTTCACGCTATAACAAAAGCAGCGAGAAATGCACTTAATCAGGCTGTTCTGAATGCTTACGATGTCAAACTTCAGCAGATACAGGCAACAGAGATTGAGGTTGAAAATACTCCCGACGAGGAAATGTCCGACGAGCCTGCGGATGAACCTGAGCCTGAGATGTCAATGTGAAATATATCACAAAAGAATACTGTATACTTTGTTGCTTTGGTAGAATTTCTTTGAAAAGACTGGATTATGATATATCTCTGTGATATAGTGAAAGAAACAAATTTATCGGGGTGATACTATGAAAAAAGCAATAACGATCTTAGCTATATGCAGTCTGCTGCTTACAGCCTGCGGACAGATAGACGATACAGAATCCAAATCGGAAACTACTACTGCAATTGCTTCCGAAAGCACGGCTGGCGAAGATACTGCGGAAACTTCATCGGCAAAAGAAGAAAAGGATACAAGCGAAGCCACAACTACTCCGAAAAAGGGTTCGCAGACGGTATCCTCATCTTCAAAGCCGACGGGTATTACTGTAACTACTACAAAGAAATCAGGTTCGTCAGGTGCTTCGGGAAACTCAATTCAGGGACAAAACAATTCCGTGCAGAATAATAACGGTCAGGAAAATAACGTACAGCCTGCGCAGAATAGTCAGCAGACCTATAATTCGCCGTCCGATAACAATCAGAGCAATAACGGTGCGCAGCAGAATAACCAATCGTCTGACAATAAGCCTCAGAATAACAACCCTTCTCCTCCGGTTACAACGGCAAAACCTGCGGTGACAAATCCGCCGACTACTACACCAAAACCGCAGACTGAACCGCCGGAAGATATAATTGAAGATACAACAAGCCTGCAAAGCGTTTTGAATTATGTAAATTCGCTCGGAAGAACAACCGATGAATATTACAATATAGGTGCAGGATTGGGGCACAACGGCTCTGATTATGGAAAAGCCGAAGCTGTTTACAATTGGATCAGAGGGAACGTCAGCGGAAATTGTCAAGTATTCTCAGCAGCAACAATGTACGCTTGTAAAGGTGTGGGACTTGAATGTCGGTATGCGTTTTTCTCACCGGATGCCTGGTACGGTCATATGGCAAACTTAGTATGTGTGGAAGGAACATGGTATGTGTTCGATACACAGGGCGGCAGATTTTTAAAATCAGATAAATACGGTGAAATAACCCGAATATTTGATGAAAATGATAATACAATTGAAATTTCGATAAGCGAATCGGCTTATTGATAATATGTAACAAATATGCAAGTGAGAGAGCCGAAGAAATTTCGGCTCTTTTTCTTTGCGTGAAATCAAAGGAGAAATGTACTTTATGTTTAAAACAAAATCAAAAATATTGAGAAAGCTTGGCGCAGGGTTCATGGCAGGACTCTGCGCTTTTTCTATGCTCGGTTCATCTGTGAGCGGAGTTATTACAGCAAATGCAGCAGGCAACTCGACTCAAAACTCTGCGTTTCCGTCGGCAGATATGGTGATCGCAAAGGCGGCAACGCTTCTCGGTTCTCCGTATACTTTCGGAAATAAGGGATATTGGTACGCATACAATCAGGGTCAGTATACTCCGCTGTCGGTACAGACGATAAACAATCTCGGTATCGACTGTTCGGGACTTGTGTACTATACGCTGACGCAGCTTGGATACAAGACTTCGGGATTTTCTTGGAACAACCCCGTTCCCGTTGATACCGATCACTGGCTGTCGGTAAACGACAACTGCACAATCACTTATGACGGTGTGACTTCAAAAGTCGATGTTGAAAAGCAGAATATTAAGACAACAGACCGTCCATACTGGGAGTGTTCCAACGGTTCGACTATTACGCCCGGTTCTGTAGTGGTGGCTCAGAATCCATATGGCGAAGATCATGCGTGGATTTACATGGGCGAATTTAACAGCCGTTCAGATGTAGTGTCTTACCTGAAATCTATCGGCGTTTCAGAAAGTCTTATCAATTCCAAAACAGTAGGTGACGGAAAAGGCGACGGCGGCAGGCATTGGAGAATCGAGGCTAACGGCTCTGAGGGTGTTGTAATTAATAACAAGACCGACGGTAAAACAGCAACTGCTATGAATATGTCGGCTTTTAGGATCACAAAGACCGACGTGACTTTTGAGATAGATAAGTATAATACAAATGGTGATCTTGTGGGAAAATCAAGCGTTGATAATTCTACAGCGGTATATGGAATCTATCATGATAAGTCCTGCAAAAACAAGGTTGCCGAAATCAAAATAGGAAGCAATGGAAAAGGCTCTGTAAAGCTGCCAAGCAAGACTTATTACGCAAAAGAATTGAAGGCTCCAACAGGTTATTCAGTTGATCCGACCGTATATACAATCAAAGCAGGAAAAAACAAGGTGAAAGAGGACTATGAAACAGGAACAATCAAAATTAACAAAACTGCCGAGGATGGCATAATCAGCGGCAGGGAGTTCAATATATCCTATACCTATAACGGAAAATCCCTTACCGAAACTGCTAAAACCAATGCAAAAGGCATTGCGACCTTAGATGATCTGAAAGTTTATGATATGTCCACAGGCAAGGCTATCACTTACACTGTTTCCGAAATCAACGTAGATACGAGATATGAAACTCCCAAGGCGAAGAATGTCAAGCTTACAGACGGCGACGTTGATCTGACTGTCAATGTAAAGTTCAACAATGAACTCAAAACAGGCTCTATTAAGATCAACAAGCAGTCTGAGGATAATCAGAACGGCGGCAGAGAATTTACTGTAACAGGTAACGGCAAGACTTACAGCATAAAAACAGGTTCTGACGGTGTTGCAATTCTTTCCGATATCCCCGTATACGACAGTAACAATCAGAAAATTGTTTACACGATTTCTGAAAAAAACGTTCCCGTAAAGTATGTTGTTCCTGCCAGTCAGACGGTTACTTTGACAGCTGACGCAACCACAACCAAGACCTTTAAGAACGTTCTCAAAAAGTTTACCGCCCAAGTAACAAAGCAGGATTCCGAAACAGCTTCCGCTCAGGGCGACGGTACTCTTTCAGGTGCAGTTTACGGCATTTACCGTAACGGCGAGCTGGTGGACACCTACACAACCGATGAAAACGGATATTTCAAGACAAAGGAGTATGTCTGCGGAAACTACACTGTTCAGGAAATTTCACCAAGCGAGGGATATCTGCTTGATGAAACTGTGTACCCGGTTGGTGCAGAAACTGAGAATTATTCCATTGAGCATAACCCCATTTCTATGACAGTGACCGAGGACGTTCTCAAGGGAAAAATCAGCATAATCAAGCATTCCGATGACGGCTCAACGCAGATCGAAACTCCCGAAGTCGGTGCAGAGTTTGAGGTTTATCTCAAGTCATCAGGCTCTTATGAAGCTGCAAAAGACAGCGAAAAAGACTATCTCGTATGCGATGAAAACGGCTATGCTGCGACAAAAAAGCTCCCCTACGGAATCTATGTCGTTCATCAGACCAAGGGCTGGGAAAGCACCGAATATATGGAGGATTTTGAGGTTGTAATCAGCGAAAACGAAAAAGAATATTTCTATTTGCTCAATGACGCAGTGAAAAAATCCTTTGTTAAAATCGTGAAAAAGGACGCTGAAACAGGCAATGTAATTCCCGTTTCGGGCATCGGCTTCAAGGTTTGGGACTGTGCAAATTCCGAATATATTTCTCAAAAAATTTACTATCCCTCAGAAATGATTCTCAACACATTTTACACCGATGAAAGCGGTTCTCTTATGCTCCCGAACGAGCTTGTTTACGGCGATTACGAGCTTCACGAAGTGCAGTCGGCGGAGGGTTATGTCCTTGATAAAAATCCTGTTCCATTTACAATTGACGGCTCAGTAGAGACCGTAGTTGTGGAGAAAACAAATACCGCACAGAAGGGCAAAATTTCTGTTCAGAAAACAGGCAATGTTTTTGCAAGCGTAACTGCTCTTGGCAGCGCAATATATATCGATGAAAACGGCGAGGTTCACGAAAGTGGGCAGACCGCCTATACTCCCGTTTTTGCAAAAGAAAATCTCAGTGGCGCAGTATTTCAGGTAATTGCAAGCGAGGATATCATAACTGCCGACGGCACGATCAGAGCCAACGCAGGCGATGTTGTGGCAGAGCTTGTAACAGACGAAAACGGGTATGCAGAAACTGATTTACTGTATCTTGGCAAGTATGAAGTCAAGGAAATTACTGCTCCTGACGGCTATGTTCTGAACGCAGAATCTCAGTTTGTTGAGCTTACCTACGCAGGGCAGGAAATCGCAGTTCGTGATACCGTTGGCACAGCTTTTGAAAATGACTATCAGGGCATTGAAATTTCTCTTTCTAAGGTTATGGAAAATGATGAAAAGTTCGGAATTTCAGCGGAAGAAAGTTACAAAAATGTTCGTTTCGGATTGTTTGCCGCAGAGGATATTACTGCCGCTGACGGCTCGGTAATTCCTGCCGACGGTCTGATTGCGGAGGTTTCGCTGAACGAGGATATGACGGCTGTAATTGCAGAAAAAATTCCGTTCGGCAAGTATTATGTTCAGGAAATTGCAACCGATGAGCATTATGTTTTGAACGGTAAAAAGTACCTTGTAAACTTCGAGTATATGGGACAGGAAGTAACTACTGTTTCAATCGACTGCGGGCAGTTCGTAAATGAACTGAAACGTGGTAAAATCGAGGGAATCAAGGTAAATGAGAGCAACGAACCTCTTGAAAATGCTCTGTTCGGACTGTTTGCTGTTGATACCGCTGAGTTTACTGCCGACAACGCATATATGACCGCTGTTTCCGATGAAAACGGACACTTTGAATTTGACAAGATCCCATATGGTGAGTATATCGTCAGGGAAATCGAAGCTCCCACAGGCTACATTTTAAGCGATGAAAGCTACCCCGTGACTATTTCTGAGGACGGCGAAGTCATAGAAATTAAAGCTGTGAATAAATCTACAAAAGTCAGAATTTCCAAGCAGGATATTACTACAGGCGAGGAACTCCCCGGTGCTACCATTCAGATCATCGATAAGGACGGGAACGTTGTTGATGAATGGGTTTCCACAACAGAGCCGCACTTTATTGAGGCTGAACTGACCGCAGGAGAAAAGTACACTCTTCACGAAGCTGCCGCTCCAGACGGATATGTTATTGCGAACGACGTTGAATTTACCATAAATTCGGACGGTACAGTAACCGAGGTCGTTATGTACGATGAGCATACGCCTGATCTTGAAATTCCTCCTACAGTCACAATAGATACTCCTAATACAGGTGTATCCGCAGACAATAGTGCTGAGTTTTATCTCGTAGCCGCAGCGGTTGTTGTGGCTTTCGGTATGGTCATATGCAAGAGAAACGATAAGGAAAAGAGAAAGGATGATGTGAAATGAGATCTAAAAAGAAATTGATCGCAGCAGCAAGTTCGGTGTGCTTTGCTGCGATGATGTCGCTAACTGCTTACGCATCGGGCGATGTTGCGGGAGCGGTTACAAGCACTTGGACCACTGCAAGATCGCAGGTGGTGTCGGTTGTAAACAACGTTGTATTCCCCGTGATCGACGTAATATTGGCGGTTTTGCTGTTTGTTAAGATAACGCTGGCATACTTGGATTACCGCAAACATGGTCAGTTGGAGTGGACGCCGATCGCTATAATTTTCGGCTGTCTGATCTTTTCTCTGACCTGTCCGCTGTACATCTGGAGTATTATTTGATAAGGAGTAGGAACGGATATGAAAACAAAAGTAATAACCGCATTTTTAGCAGTGTTTATGCTGGCAATGACCGCCTGCGGAACGATCAGTCCGCCAATACAGACGGTGGAAACTACAACAATTCCGATAACAGCCGAGTCATTGGATTCGGCTGTCTCTTCGGAGGTCGAAAGTACCGTCAACAATGAACAGGTAAAGTCCGATACCTTTATCGCTGAGTTTTTTGACTCAAATATCAGCTTTGAAGATACAAGCGAATTGGTTACTGAGTCGATGAAAGGCTGTGCCTTTGAGAACGAAACCGATAATTTCAATGGAGTGAATAAGGTTACTTTGAAAGGCAAAAACGGCGGCGGAATAATTAATGTTCTCTGCGTTGATCTGTCACAGTCACAGCTTGATTACGATATGAAATATATCCTCGAAAACTTCGGGGATTACTATTTCGGTCAGACCTCCGCACAGATGAACGGTGTCACTGAGGACGATTTTGTGTCAAATTATCGTATGACAACAAATGTATATTCAAATGGTAAATATCAGCGTTACAGTTCCGTTCAGAAAACCGATGGTATGGCGACGCAGTTTGGGTACACGGAAACCTATGCTGTGCTTTCTGAGAACAAGCTGACAGTAGTATCAGGAGCATATCTTGGTACGGATATGATGGAAAGGCAGAGCTTTTCGCAGCTTATGGGTAAGCTTGCGGAAAATGTCAAGTATTAAAGGTTGGTGTAGTTATGCCATATATCCCATTTACAGAAGAACAAAAAGTAATGGCAAACTCCGTAGATTTAGCGGAGTTTTTGCGTATGCGGGGCGAAAAACTGGAACGTGTCGGCAGAGAGCATAAACTCATTTACTACGACGGTTCGGGCAAGCATGATAGCATCACAATGTCGGGTTCAAGGTGGTTTGACCACAAAAATCAGGTTGGCGGCGGAGCAATAAAATTCATGCAGGAATTCTATGATATGGACTTTCAGACAGCTGTGCAGGAACTGTTGGGACAGACGGTAACTTCCCTCTCTCACGCTCCTCCAAAAGCAGTTGTGCATGAAGAAAAAACGAAAGAATTCAAGCTTCCCAAATCCAATGAAAATATGCACAGGGTGTTTGCATATCTCATAAAACAGCGGTTCATTAATCCCGAAATTATCAGTTTTTTTGCGAGAAATCACACGCTTTATGAGGATAAGGAACATCACAATGCAGTGTTTGTAGGGCTTGATGAAAACGGAGTTCCAAGACAGGCAAGCAAGCGTTCAACCAATTCTTTCGGGAAAACTTTCCGCATTACCTGCG
>OGPJ01000196.1_pt1 | contig 52099 bp, 49 predicted proteins | sample 1552831 | NCBI WGS metagenome assembly OGPJ01 (sample SAMEA2579914, study PRJEB22360) | human gut metagenome | biome: human gut; feature: human-associated habitat; material: faeces | place: Denmark | collected 2008/2010
TCTGTGCCTTTTCTTGTGTGGTATTTGTTCAGATTACACTTTGCGAAATCAGGGGGGCTGTGTGGGCTTGTGTGGAACTTTTCTTGAGGCTGGGAAAACTATCCCACAAAAGCAACGTGGGCGGTAGTGTTGCCGCCTGTTGCCTTTGTGGGCAAGCCTTTTCAGGCTCTGCCATATCTGAAAGCCGCATCTCCGTCAAGGTTCTTGGTAAGAAAACTTCTCGCTGTGGAGAACTCTTCACCCACCAGTCCCAATCGAATCAGCCATGTTCGCATTGCGAATTTCGGATTTTCTGTTTGCTGTGGCTTTGGGCTTGCTGTTTTCAGTTCCTTTGCCATTTCAGAAAGTGCAAGGCAAAGCTGAATGTAGCTTTTCAATTGTCCTGCGTGAAGAACGTTTTTCTTTTCTGCTGTAGGCTTGTCAAACTGGAAAAGTCGAAATTCGATTGTGCTTTTTGTAAAGGTTGCGTGGAAGTTCAGCATATGATATCGGCTGTCGTTGTAATGCTGATTTCTGCCGTAATTCGCACCGTTTGCTGTGTACCAGATATCTGCAAACTGTGCCATTGTGGTGGGTTTCTTTTTGTTCAGCTGTTCAATGAATCTTGGGTTTACCGTTCTGCAATATCTGTTCATTCTGCCCTGGTCAATTTTCAAAGCATCTGCAATCAGTCTTTCGTGGCTTGCCATGATGTTTGCAAGGTTTCTCAGGCTCTGCGGTGTGTGTCCGTTTGCTTCTATGTGAACATGTACACCAGCTCCTATTCCTGCGTGGCTGACTGCTCCTGCCTTGCGAAGTCTTCTCACAAGCTCCTGCAAGGTTTCAATATCGCTGTAGTGAAGAATCGGTGTGACCAGTTCGCACTTTTCAGCGTCGCATCCTGCAATGCTGACGTCTTTCTGGAATTTCCATTCTCTGCCCTGTGTATCCCAAGCTGACCAGGTGCTGTAGCCGTTTCGGCTTGATGTGAATTCGTATCTGCCTGTTCCAAAGAAGTCTGCAGCAAGCTTTGCAGCTCGTTCTCTTGTGATGTGGTTCATTTCGATTTCCACGCCGATGGTCTGGTTTTTCAGGTTTTCAATCTGTCTTTCTGTTTTAGCGTTCATAGTGTTTTCCTCCGTAGTTTCGGTGTTTTTTAAGGGGTTTTCCTTTTGTTGTATCACATATTACCGCATTACGAAGTATAATGCAACCCGCTAAATCAACAGAAAAACAGACTGTATATCCGCCGAAAGATTGTGTAATATACAGTCTTGATTCACTTGAATTTCTATGGTAAAATACAGTACGATGGAATAGGTTCTGTCTTAATTTTCAACTCCCGTCACTCTGAAAGAATCCACTTCCGGAATGATTGCAAGGGAAGAGCCGTTCTGCCAGCAAATGTGTATATTGCCCATATCATCGATATGCGTCACCTCACCAACAGTCCCCGGAGGAACGGGATATTTTTCATTCCGCATGGTGATCATCTGGAGCTTTGTCCCCTTTGGATACTGTTTTCGGAGTTGTTCCAGATACGCTTTATTCGGAAATTTCATCATTTGCACCAACCTTTCTGAATGCAGAATTGCCTGTGAGATTGCGGAGGATCACTTTTCTTGCCGTCTTGAATTCTGCCCCCACCATTCCAAGACGAATCAGGAAACACCGCATGGTGTATTTGGGATTATCGGAAGTGTCCGGCTTGCGGTTGATGCGGCTCTGGTTCTTGGCAAATTCGCAGAGCATGGAAATGAAAATGCAGTAGGCATCTGCATCACCATCATTTTCAACGGTGAACCAAGGAAATTCTACTTTATCATCAGACTGAATAATGTCCAGTGAATCTGTTTTGAAAGCTGCCTGAAACAGGACGGCTTTATTCTTGCAGATTTGGTAGAGATTGTTCAGGGTATGTTCTGTGAAGAAGTCCGCAGGCATCTGAACGGTCAGTTTATTTGCTGACGGGATTTCATACCCTCTGCTTGCAAGTTCACTAATCAGCATTTCAATCTCTTTTCCGTCAGCAGAATCGCTGATTTCAAGGTCGCCCTCTTTGGTGACGGTATAACATTCCCCGATCTTGTAAGCACAAGTCGGCATATACTGATATTCGGCAGAAATTTCTAAAATCTCGCTAATGGCTTTTACCAGTGCTTTTCGATTTTCTCCTGTGAGATGAAATTCAATTATCATATGTTTGACCTCCTTTTCGGTAGTACACATGATAACTCTGAATGCCACAGATATCAAGTGTGGGATATGTAGAATTATTTCCCCTCGTTTTGTGCATAATAGGCGATTCCTGACAGAACGAACAAAGCATTGCTTGAAGCGATGCCATTTCCCCACATTTTATAAGTGGCACTATCGGAGTACGGATTTTTCAGCCATTTTTCAATCTGCTTACGGCTTTTTGGCTTGCACTCTTTTCCGATTGCCTTATTGTAGATTTCAAAAACATTCAGCCACCAATTTATCTGTTCTTCGGTCGGATTTTCAATGCCGATATCGTCACACCACCAAGTCGGCATACCTTGCAGTAACGCACATTCCTGCGGTGTTAGTCTCCTTACAATGTATTCAATTTCAGGAGTGCTGTCATTGACAACAGGAGGGTCTTTATAGTCTGATGCCACAAGTGTGTTTGCTTTTTCCTTTTCGGCAACGGTATGATGAGAATTTTTGCTTGTGGAGTATTTCGGATGAGCGATTCCGCCTGCCCCCGATGCAACGATTGTAGGAGATTTTTCCTCTTCAATCTGAAAACTAAATTTTGCATTGTACCCCTGATTCATTGCAGGTCTGCCGATTCCATATGAAACAGCGTGATTTTCAGTACAATTCAGCGTGTACATGGTTTCCGATTCCTTGTATCCGTCACCGTGATGTGATGGGCGTGAGCCGTTGCCCTCAACTACAACCATACCACCTTGATTTTTGCAAGGTGACTGATTGCTGGTATCAATGGTTCTGGAAGTTTCAGCTTCATAGAATCCGCTGTTCGGATTATTACTCAGCATGGAATTGCTGTATTTTCCGCAGATGCCATAAGTTTTATGAAAATTTTCCACTACAAAAGGCTGATTGTTTCCGCCTGTTCCATAGGTTGCAGATACAGTCTGAGCAACATTAAGAGGTCCTGTGTATCTGGTATCTTGAGAATGATTCTCGAACATCAGACCTGAGCCTGTTTTTTCAAAGCAAGTTCCAAAACTTCGGGAAGTTTCTTGCCACGCTCTGAAGCTCTCCGCAGAATACCCAGACACGCCTTCTGACTCAAATAATATTTTTGAGGCACATCCGCCATCAAAATCTGCGACAAGGTAGATTCTCGCTCTTCGTTGGGGAAGATACCAGTATTGAGCATCGAATGTTCGGTAGGAGAGAGAGAAATTTTCACCCATGATTTCTCCTGCCTTTGTCCATTTTTCAGGTTTAGGGACAGATAAATCTGTGTCTTTAATCTTACAGAATTCTTCAAGAACGCATCGGAAGTCTTCTCCGCCATTTGAGGAGAATGCTCCTGTGACATTTTCCCACACTGCAAATCTCGGATATTTTCCATTGGTTGCACCTCTCATTTCCTTTATAATTCTGATTGCCTGAAAGAAAAGTCCTGAACGCTCTGCATTCAAGCCCTGACGCTTGCCTGCAACTGAAAGATCAGTACAGGGCGAGCCAAAGGTGACAATATCCACAGGCTCAATTTCTGCACCGTTGATGCTGTTGATGTCGCCAAGGTGCTTTACAAAAGGCAGTCGCTTTTCGGTTACAGCGATAGGAAAAGGTTCAATTTCTGATTTCCAGACAGGCACGATGCCGGAAAGCATAGCCATCATGGGGAATGTTCCTGAACCATCAAAAAGGCTGCCGAGCGTAAGAGGTTTATTCATCAGGCTTTTCCACCTCTTTTACAAGTTCACAGTAAGGTATCTGCTGTCCGTCACGGATAACATACACACCGTCAGCATCGCCGGTATCCTCAACATAGCGTCGGAGAATAACAGATGCATACTTTTCATCCAGTTCCATTGTGTAACAAATGCGGTTCATTTGCTCACAAGCCATAAGGGTTGAACCGCTACCGCCAAACGTATCAATAACTACACCATTTGCCTGTGTGGAATTTCCGATAGGATAGCTTAAAAGGTCAAGTGGCTTTGAAGTTGGGTGATTTGCATTGCGTTTCGGCTTATCAAAATTCCAGATGGTCGTTTGCTTGCGGTCTGAATACCAATGATGCTTGCCGTTCTGCATAAAGCCATACAACACAGGTTCGTGCTGCCACTGATAATCCGAGCGTCCAAGCACCAGACTATCTTTCACCCAGATACAGCAGCCTGCAAGATGAAATCCGGCATCAATGAAAGCCTTTCTGAAATTCAGTCCCTCCGTATCCGCATGGAATACATAGGCTGCACCGCCTTTTTCAAGGTGGTCAGCCATACACTTGAATGAAGCAAGAAGAAAGTTGTAGAATTCTTCGTTTTTCATACTGTCATTCTGAATGGTAAGTCCACTGGAACTCTTGAAAGAAACTCCATAAGGCGGATCGGTCAAAATAAGGTTTGCCTTTGTATCTCCCATAAGAGCAGATACATCTTCCGCAGAAGTAGCGTCGCCGCACATCAGCTTATGTTTTCCAACAATCCAGATATCGCCATGCTGTACAAATGCAGCCTTTTCAAGTGCCTTGGTAAGGTCAAAATCATCGTCTTTGACTTCATCACCGCTGTTTGTATCAAATAAATCAGCAATTTCAGATTCATCGAAACCAGTCAAACCAAGGTCAAATCCGAGATTCTGTAACTCTTCCATCTCAACAGCAAGCAAATCATCGTCCCAGCCTGCGTCCAATGCCATACGATTGTCGGCAAGAATATATGCCTTTTTCTGTGCCTCTGTGAAATGGTCAACATATACACAAGGAATTTCTGTAATTCCTTCTTCCTTTGCTGCCATGATGCGTCCATGCCCAGCAAGAACGTTGTATTCCTTGTCAATGATGACAGGATTCACAAATCCAAACTCACGGAGGGAAGAACGGAGTTTCAGAATCTGTTCTTTATTGTGTGTACGAGCGTTATTTGCATAAGGCACTAACTTGTTGATGTCAACAAGCTGAAATTCTGTGGTCATTGTCATCTGTAATTCCTCCTCTGCTGAATTCTGAGCATACCTCTTCGGGCGGCATCCATATTGCCTTTGACAGCCTGTCCTTTTATCGTGCGGTATTGCTGTTTGGTCATGTTGTTTCTCTGCTGTTTCAGTTCTCTCCAGAATTGAACATCTGCTTTCATGTATTTCTCACTTTCTGCTTCTCAGTAATTTTTCCATCATATCTTCCTGCGGATTGCCCTGAAATTCCACAGAGCAGTTTTCACGGACTATCTGAAAAATTTGATTCCAGATTTGGTTTGCCTGTTTCATGTAATTCTGTGACATCGCTACATAGGGAGAGGCAATTGCCGCACCAGTTGTAGGATGTTTGGAAATATATCCGTATTTGGTGACGATCTGCTCGCAGTGAATCCAACGGGAAATGCTCATGGCATACTGTTCCACAAGCTGACGGCTGACGATCTTCTCGCAGGAACGTTCTTTCAGCCATTGATAAGTTTCTGTATACACATCATCTGCAAGGAGTTTTGTGCCGTCACGCTGTAATTCTTTCATGAAATCTCTGACAGGCGGTGTTTCAGCGGATTCTATATCCGCAGGTTGCATCATAACTTCAGTAGTTTTTCCCTCAGCAATCTTTTCAGCGAGTGCCTTTCTTGGTCGTCCTGCACCCGGTCTTGCACCGCCTCGGTTTGTACCGTCTTTCGCCATGATGTCATCACCTCCGAAAAATCAAACAAAACTTAAAATTGGGCATAAAAAATGCCGACTGCAAAAGTCGGCAAAGTTAGCTGTTATCAGTGTTTTTCAGTATTTTTATCTCTGAGGGGTCAATAGGGTGTTTGAATACCCGTTTTTGTGCGTGAGAGGGGCCACCGGTCAATGTTTTGCCTATTGTTAGAGGTTTTTATACCCCCGGGGGCTTTTCAGTATGTATAAACAGGATTCTTATCTTCCGTCCATGTCTTTTTATCGTGACAGGGTTTGCATAAGGCTTGCCAGTTGGATTCGCCCCACATCAAAGCAGGGTTGCCACGATGCGGTTGTATGTGGTCGACCACAGTTGCAGGAACATATCGTCCTTGCTGCATACAGCGTACACACATTGGGTGCTTGCGGAGATACTGTTTACTGAGCCTACGCCACTTGCTGTTGTAACCACGTTTTGCAGCTGACGGTCTGTCAGGCTGTTTGTGTTTCTCGCAGTATCTTTGTCCTGCATCAATAAGCTGTGAACAGCCTGGGTAACCGCAAGGGTGCTTGCTCTTCTTCGGCATTCTCTCACATCCTTTTTTCTGATTATAATAATACCACATTTTCTTAGTGGCTTTCAATGGCTTTTAGTGGCGAGTTTATAATTTTCTGCACGTCATTCAATGCTCTGCCGTGCATACGATAAACCCACCTTAAATCTGTAGACATCAGCAAGGCGATTTGTTCCCATTTCTTAAATTGCAAGTAACGCATCTCCAGGATTGTTCTGTATTCCGCAGGTTCAATTCTGTTTACAACACGCATGATCTCACGTTTCAAATTCACCAAGGTATCAATATCCCTGTCGATTTCACTTTCAAGGTCGATAATTTTTACAACGGTTTCTTCCATTCGGGAAGTGTTTCTGTTTGGACTGTGCGGCATATCGCTGTAGACTGTTGTAGCTTTTGTCGCAAGCTCGTTCAGATTTCTAATTTGTTCAATTTTAGAATTAATCTGCATATCAAGATAACGTGCCTGTTCCATGTATTCTTTTGCTGTCATATTTCCTCCAGTTCCGCCTTGACCGCTGACATCAAGGCTGTCTGTGTTTTATCTTTTTCGGTAAGTGCTTTCAGAATTTTTTCATCAACCGTACCTTTTGTGATGATATGCTGAATAACAACAGTTTCGGACTTCTGCCCCTGTCGCCATAATCTTGCGTTGGTTTGCTGATAAAGTTCCAAACTCCAGGTCAGCCCAAACCAAACAAGAAAATTTCCTCCTGTCTGTAAATTTAATCCGTGACCTGCACTTGCGGGATGTATCAATGCGACCTGCAATTTTCCGCTGTTCCAGTTCTTTATGCTTTGTGCTGATTTGATTTCCTGATACACAATTCCAAGCTTACCAAGCCTTTCTGTAATTCTCGTTCTGTCGTGCTTGAACCAGTAAGCCACAAGAACCGGTTTCCCGTTTGCTGATTCGATAATATCCTCCAACGCATCAAGTTTTCTGCTGTGTATTGGAATTATCTCTCCACTATCATCATAAATTGCACCATTTGCCATCTGACACAGTTTGTTTGAAAGTGCCGCTGCATTTGCTGCTGTGATCTCCGTATCCTGAACCTCAAGAATCAATTCGTCTTTCAGTTCTTTGTATTTTTCCTTTTCTGCCTCCGACATCTTCACCATGTATTCGTTAGAAATGAGTTCAGGCATTTTCAAATGGTCTATCGCTTTCATGGAAACCGTAATGTCCGATATTTTCTCGTATATCCTTTCTTCTGCATCAGACAGAGGTTTATAGGAATACACGATATAGCCGTTCTGCTTATCAGGCTTGAAGTATTCGTTTCTGTATTGCCCGATAAATCTTCCCAAACGCTGTCCCATATCAAGCAGACGGAACTCAGCGAATAGATCCATAAGTCCGTTGCTTGCAGGAGTACCTGTCAGTCCTACGATTCTTTTTACCTTAGGTCTGACTTTCATCAATGCTTTGAATCGTTTGCTCTGATGATTCTTAAACGAACTCAATTCATCAATTACGATCATATCGTAATCGAATGTTGTATTGCTGACAAGCCAGTCCACATTTTCACGATTGATGACGTAGATGTCGGCATCTGCTTTTAAAGCTGCAATGCGTTCTTCTGCTGTTCCGACTGCAACACTGTATCTCAGGTGCTTCAGATGATCCCATTTTTGCACTTCTGCCGACCATGTATCTCTTGCTACTCTCAGCGGTGCGATAATCAAAACTTTTCTGACTTCAAACAGGTCATATATCAGATTGTTGATAGCTGTAAGGGTTGTGATTGTCTTGCCAAGACCCATATCAAGCAGAAGTGCTGCAATTTTATGTTCTTCAATGAACTTAACTGCATATTCCTGATAATCATGAAGTTTCATTGCTCATCACCTCTTTTATGATTTTGTCGATGTCCTCTAAGGCATCAAGGACGTAAACCCTGAAGCCTAACCGCCTCAGAAGTCTGTGTCTTGAAAGCTGTAGAGGTCTTGGTTTCTGATTTGGTGCTTTGACTTCCACAAAGGCAAACCTGCCATGCGGTAAAAGCAGTAAACGGTCTGGCATTCCATCGAAACCGGGAGATACAAACTTCGGACAAATCCCGCCATGCTTTTTTACTGCCGTTACAAGTTTCTGTTCTATCTTTTTTTCTCGCATTCCATTCCTCCTGAAATTCACAAGACACAACTGACACAACAGTTTCGGAAAAATCCTATACGTGCGTATGTGCGTATACACGCTTACGCTATTCTCTATAAAATAGATTTCATTTAATATAGAAATTCTTGTGATACTTGTGTCAGTTGGTGCTTGGAAGTGCCTGTTTTCAAGGCTTTTTTATGGTTCACAACTTCTGCAGGATACACAAGTTGCCCAAATCACAACCTCTCATAAATTCTCTGTCTTCCGTAAATGGCAAGCTTTCTGATTTTGTCAGTTCTCTGCCAACCATCCACTTTGGTCATAAGGGCAGCTATCGCATAGGAGTCGGATGGCTTGAGGTCGGATAAGTTCCTGCAAAAGCACTCGCTCCAGATCTCCGCATTGCTGACCGACTTTCTCTGCACCGTACCCTTTGCCGCAGTATTGTCCGTGAGAAAATTTCTTCTCTCATATAAATCCATGTGACTCCAGTTATCCGGTAAAAGTGTATTTAAGTATTCCTCAACCATGCCCTGGCGCTCATCGCTTTCCATTGCATCAATCTGTTCGTTCAATGCTTCACTGCTTTCCTGCGAATTCAGATACAAAGGCTCGCCCTGCCCATACAGATACTTTGCCTCCGCCCACATCTGCAGAACTTCTTCTCTGGTAATATCCCACGATTTACGCTTGCTCTGCCCGGTTACCTTAATCGGCCAAAAGCGGCGATTGCCTGTAATATCACGGAGGAATCCCGTCTCGGAGTTGGTGGTGCCCACGATAATGCATTGTCTTGGGTGGCTCTCAATCGTTCTGCCGTAGGAAGGACGGTAAATATCATCAGTACGGCTGACAAAGGCTTTCACTACCTCTACATCCGCTTTTTTGAGTCCTGCCAGTTCGCCCAGTTCCAAAATCCAGTATCCCTGCAGTTTCTCCGCACCGCTTTTGTCCTTCATATCCGTCAGATTCAAGCTGTCGGAATAATACTCATTTCCCATCTTTGCGAAAATCGTAGACTTGCCGCAGCCCTGCGGACCCACCAATACAACAACCGAGTCAAACTTAGTACCCGGCTCGTAAATTCTCGCTACCGCCGCCACAAAGGATTTTCTGGTCGCAGCCTTAACATATCCCGTGTTATTCGCACCAAGGAAATCAATATACAGATTTTCAAGCCTTACCACACCATCCCATTCCGGCAGTTCGTCAAGCCAATCACGAAGAGGATTGAAATGCCTGTCCTCGACCACCTTGGTAAAAGCCACATCGTGGTTTCGACTGGAGAAAGTTTCATAACGGATGTCGATGAGTGCCTTCAGCTGTGCTGTGTCCGCATCTCTCCAGAACTTATTGTCACTGGGTCTTGTCCACGGAATGGCACCTGTAATCTGCACTCTGCCTACCATTTCATTCAATGCAATATTGGCAAAATCCGGGTCGTTGTTTAATATCAGCATCAGATTCCACACGCTGTTTTCAAGGCACTTGCTTCTTGGCATATAGCGGAGTTTGGTCTGCCAGTTGGTATCCTCTGAAAAATCATCTGCTGCCCTTTGCTTCTTTTCCTCCAGGTCCTGCAGCTTGACTTTGTCCAGTGTCATGGCAAACTCGCACATCAGCTTATATGATTTTTTCTCATCGTCCTCACTGAATTTATGAAGGCGGACAAGGTCAAAGGCATTGCACAGTTTACCGCCTGCAGGGTCTGTTGCATGGTGGCTGTAGGAGAATTTATCATCGTAAATTACAACACCTGCAGAACCCTCGCCGGGAATAAAATCATATCTGCCAGAGGTATCGGCGGTCGGCTCATATACACCTTGAAGGAACTCATCAATTGCCGTGCTGATAGGGAAATAAACACGGTTGAACAGACCGACCACACCTTCTTTTTCAAGCGGGTCTTTCTGCTGTTTTGCATTATGGTCGGCTGCCTTACTCTCCTTCGGTGTGGTAGGGAGCAGAGAACAATCTCTCCAATTAGGATGCTTTGCAAAAATCGTGTCCGGGTCAAGCCAGTCACCGTCTATTGTGTCAAAGAGGTATTCTCCATTGGACGGACAGGTCGGCCAGTACATCAGCTGATGCGGAGAAAACGAACAGGGGTCAAGCATACTGATAAAGCCGTTATCCTGGGCATAATATCTTGCAGCCGCATTGAACTCATCCGGGGACATATCACGGCTGACCGGAATAATCATTCTCGCCCTCGGATGCTCCGGGGTGTGGCTGTGGGTGGTGTAATAGCAGCCCTTGTTGGAAATTTTGCTGCCAATGTTCTGCAAAAACTCTGTTTCAATGTTGTCAAGGTCATATACCAGCATGGAACGGCACACCACTTTATTTGCCTGTCTGCGGTTATCACGCAGATGTCCGGCAACAAAGCCGCCCTTGTCCTTGATATCATCACGCTGACCTTTGGGCAGTTTCGGATATTCTTCTGCCGTTTCTGAAGTATAAATAGGACTGCGCAAGCGGTCACATAATTCATCGAATCGAATCGTTTTATTCGACCAGAATTTTGCCGTCCTGCCGTTTCCATAGGCAATACTCAAATCACGCATTTTCTGTAACCTCCTTCAAATCACTGCCAAAATAGCGCAGTCTGTAATTTTTCCTTTTGGCTCTCCTGATTTCGGCATCCATTCCGGCTGATACGATTTCTCCGAACACCCAAACCTCGCTGCAATGGCTCATCAGCACATTTCCAAAATGAAGCCCCAATTCACGTTCCGTTAAATCGTTATCATTAAGAAACTGTGGAAACAGCAAATGCGGAGCAATGGGGATATACCCCTGCTCCACAGCAAATCGACTGTACTTTCGTGCATTTGCAATGTTCCCGGCAATATCTCCGGAAAACGGGGAGCATACATACACAATCGGTCTGTACGCTCTTGCCGCTTTTGTTGCCTTCTCGATGGATGTTAGTGCTTCGTAGGTAGTTGGATCAGGATAGCCTTCGCTGTTATACCTGCTCACACCCACAAGCCGCACCTCCCATCAGCTTTCTGCTGCAGTTATCGCAAAGGACTGCCGTGCCAAACAGGTCAACATCACCGTCTGCAAATACATCTGCAAGGTCGACCTGAACCTCTGAACCGCAGTGCGGACAGCAGCAGAATACATTTTCATCGTTGATTTCAATGGAAACCTCCATCGCATCATTCAGCTGTTCTTTCACATAAAACATCTTATTTTTCCTCCTCTAATTTGGTTTTGTACCATTCAAGATGGCGTTTTCTGTCTTCGTAAGCAGGGAATGCCACGAGCAGACCCACATCAACTTTCTGCAGGATTTCCAGCATCTCAATCTGTTCTTTGGTCAGATACGGTCTGATACTTTTGCCTTTTTCGATGTTATTGGCAAGTCTGAACTGTTTTGCAGTCATGCCCAGAACAATGCGGTTTAACATATCGCACTCATTGCTGAAGTGATAAGGCTTCGGCTTGTCATGGAGCAGCTTGATATTTTCGGTCAAAAGTGGGAACTCCTGTCTTGCAGATACCAGGTTCTTAATAAAAGCATCCATTTCATTAAATCTGCGAATGTACAGTTCTTTGAACTTCATAGCCTTTTGCCCGGTATATCCCATTGCCAGCATTGTGAAACCGTCACGGGTCATGCAGTAGCACGGCTGCTTTTTATTCTGGTTGTTGGTGTATGAGGACGGCGCAAAATTGCGCTGTCTGAATTCTTCACTTAACCCGGATGTTGGGTCAGTGATTTTGCGGATATCACGCAGCACCTCTTTATGGTTCTTCTCAAAAAACTCCGCTACAAACAAGCTGTCCACTCTTGCGGTGTCATGGGCATCGGCAAAGATGCCGTATTCGTCTTTGGGTATCAATTCTTTCATAAAAATACCGCCTTTCATAAAAGTAGGGTCTTGCCCTCTGATAGTGAAAGGACAAAACCCTGCGTTTTAAGAACCGTATTTTTAATCTTTTTTGTAGAAGCTGCATTCATACCCGTCAGCACGGAGAAGCAGACCCGGAATCCATGCCGGAGTTCTGCCCATCTGCTCACATATGGCATCAAGGGAAACTCCCATACTGCATTCAATAATCAATTCGTCATGCACATGACCGCAGATAAAGCAATGCGACAAGGTTCTCATGGAATGAGCCAAAATATCCCTGCTGATTGCCTGCACGATATTTTCGACAAACTTGGGGCCATAACTTTCGATGCGTTCCCATTTCTTCGTACCGCCGACACCTTCATAGGTTACAGACTCACCGCCGAAACGGTTCTCTCCCATGCGAGGTTTCACATAAGAAAGCTGTCTGCCGGAAGGGAGCTTGATGAAAAGCATACCGCTCTGATAGATAAAACGGATACCATGCGTTTCGGTCGGCACTCTCTTTTTCACAGTTTCCTTGACACATCGGTCAACCTCCCACCAGAACCTTACGATATTGGGATTGGCGGCTCTCCAGGAATCTACAAGCGGCTGTAATTCTTCTTCATCAAGTCCCATATCAAGGGCACCCATCGCTTTCAAAGCACCGACCGAACCGCCGTAGCCGAGAGCCAATTCAGCGATTTTGCCCTTTTGACGGAGGTTTCCGTTGACACCGTGCTTTTCCACAGGAACACCAAACATGGCGGATGCCGATGCACAATAAATATCCTCGTTATTCGCAAAGACCTCTGTTCGCCAGTTTTCTTTTGCAAGATGCGACAGCACCCTTGCTTCAATTGCCGAGAAGTCCGCTACCACAAATTTCATTCCCGGTCTTGGCACAAAGGCAGTGCGGATAAGCTGTGAAAGTGTATCCGGGATATCATCGTATAAAAGTTCCATTGCATCATAATTGCCGGACTCCACCAATTCTCGTGCCTGTTCCAAATCCGGCATATGATTTTGAGGTAAATTTTGCAGCTGTATCATTCTGCCTGCCCATCGGCCACTGCGGTTGGCCCCATAAAACTGAAACATCCCTCTGGCTCTGCCGTCCTCACAGACTGCATTCTGCATCGCCTGATATTTTTTCACGGAGGACTTGGATAACTGTTGCCTTAAGAGCAGAACCTCCACCAGTTCCTTTGGGGCAGTTTTGACCGCCTGTGCCACTTCCTTTTTGCCAAGGCTGTCCATCTCCAAACCGTTATCCAAGAGCCACTGCTTCATCTGCACCACGGAATTTGGGTTATCAAGGTCAGTCAATTTCTGCATTTTCTCTGCCAGCTCCGCCTTGGATTTTGCATCAAAAGCGATGGCATTCTCCACCACCGCCATATCAAGAGCAATCCCTCGGTCATTGATTTCCTGGTCGAGATGGTATTCCTCCCACACAAAATCCGGCACCGGGAACTTTTTCAGTTTCTCCTGGATGGACATCTCCACTTCCACGTCCCGCTTGTTATAGAATTTAAAGAGATTCCATTTCTCCCTGTCATGTTCCGGCAGATTGCGTGTCCTGCCGCCGTTTACCTTGGTGGATTTACACGGAACACAGAAATACCGAATAAGGTCTTTGCCTTCCTTCAGCTTCTGTTCTTCCAAACCAAGCACTGCACCTGCCCCGGCAAGTGAAAGCGGAAGCCCCATATATGCCGACCATATCATGGAGCATTTCCACGCCGCTGGGTCAAGGTAATCTCCTACAGTATCCTCATTAATGCTGTAACCGTAAAACTGCTGTGGGTAGTTTCTGCGAAGATACTCTGACAGGCAGACTCGTTCAAAGGATGCGTTGAATGCCCACTTAGTCACCATATCATCAGTCAGCGCTTGTATAATCTCCATTGGTATTTCTTCGCCCTGTGCCAGGTCATAGACCATGACCTCACCGCCGTTTACGGATACACCAAACAGCAGTATCTCGAATGCAGGTGATTGGGCATATTTATATACACCACACTTCTGCAAATCCATATCGCTGTATGTCTCAATATCAATGGAGAGTGTTCTGATTTTTTTCATATTGCCACTCCTTCCTATAAGCAAGGCGGCGAAGAATATACCTCCGCCGCCCGCTGTCATTTACTCTGCCTTATCAGCAGACTCTTCATTTTTCTTACGCTTTTTCTCCTTGTGCTTGTCAATGGCATACTTAATGAGAAATCCCACATCCGCAAGGAACATTCCCATCACAGCACCGAAACACATGGAAAGCATAATGCGCTGAACCATTGTCATCGTATACCGCCTCCTTATGCGAGAAAATCGTCATCCGCATCGGTAGCAAAATCGTCCTCGGCACGGCTCTTTCCGCCAAGAGGCTCTCCGTCCTTAATCTTCTGAAGATTATTCAAACCGCAGGCGATACCCTTATTCCCATTGGAATTGAAGGCATAGAAGTTGATGGATGCACGGCCATATACACCGCTGTACACCTCACTGCGGTCAAGAATCGGCTGACGGTCTGCATCAACAATACCGGGAGCAGTCGCAGAGTTGGCATTGACGAAGTAACAGCCTGCATACGCTGCATCGTCGGGTCTTTCCAAATCTCCGTCACGAAGAGGAGTCTTGAGAATAGACAGAGCAGGTACACTCTTGCCATTGCCCTTCAGCTTGGACTCGCCCTCTTCATAAGCAGACTGGATAGCCGCCTTAATCTTGTTTACCGTTGCGGTATCAGACTTCGGAATGATAAGGCTCACACTGTACTTCGGTGCGCCGCCGTTGATGGATTTCGGATCCCACACATTTGCGTAAGACCAACGAGTATTGACTCCTGTGATTACCTTGGTAGGGTTTGTGTAATTCTTTGACATATTAGTTGTCCTCCTTAAAATCGTTAGCTGCTGTATTCATTGCCGGACGCTTGTCCGACATAGGTACCAATGTTGGCTTGCCCTGTGGTTTTTCAATAAACCCAGAGAGCAGTTCTTCAAATTTTGTCTTGCCGAGTAGTTTGGTCATTGCGGTAATACCCAGAACCTTGTGTTCAAACGGGTCATATCCTGCGTTCTTAACCGTATCTGCCACGGCTGTTTCATTTACATACTTCCTGTTGGAGCGTCCTTCGACAATCTTCCAGTCTTTCCACTGCTTGCCGCTGACTGCCTGCTGCAATGCATATTCCTTGACATCGCCCGTCCAGGATACCAGCGCGTCTGCTTTTGCTAAAATGGCCTCAATCTCATCATCTTCAAGTGTGGAAGGCATTTCAAAATCATAACGTGCAAGTTCCAGGTTGTATTCGGCTCTCTTGCGGCACTTGGCTTTAACCTTGCAGAACTGGCAGTGGTCTCCGGCTTTGTATTCGCCTTCGCCCTTGGCTGCAAGCTGTGCGGTAGGGGCAAGCACCTCATCCGCCCATTTCAGAAGTTCTTCCTTGGAAATGGTGTATGTGCTGACACTGTCACGTCTTGGCTGGAAGATAGTCATGGTCACCGAATCGATATCATAAATGCTGTCGAAAAGCTGTAAGGCTCCCAGTGCGTAACACATCATCTGTGGATTCTTTTCTGCTTCCACTAAGATTCCGACACCATATTTGAAATCAATGACTGTTAGGGTTTCATCTGCCACAATCACACAGTCCCCGGTGCCGAACCCCTGCGGTACCCACTTGGAAAAATCAAGACGCTGTTCAATCAGAACGATTGGGTCTTTGCATTTTTCCTTTGCCGCCGCAAGCTGCTCCATCACATACTGAGCATACATATCGGAGCAGTCTGCCATCTCTTCATCAAAGAACGTTAAATTCTCTGTAGGATCTTTCGACTGCTGCCCAAGTGCTGTTTTCAGCTTATGTTCGCAAAGGCTGTGGGCATCCGTACCCTGCATGGCGAACTCACTCGGTGCATCTCCGACAGTGGAACAGAGGAGAGCCGAAGGTGGGCATTCCAACCACCTGTGACTGGAAGATGCTGATAATACTGCGTGTTTATCCGGCATTGCCAAGCACCTCCACTTCAGCAAGCAGTGCCTTGTATTCCACCGGGTTGACCTCCGACAACTTTTCCACACCGTGCTTATTAAGGATTGCTTTGACCTCTGCCGTAAAACCACTGCGAGATTTTTCCGCACACACGGCGCGGACATCTTCCAATGTAAGTGCCTTTTCCTCCGTCACTTCCGGTTTAGGCTCCTCTGCGGCTTTCTTCTTAGCAGCACTCTTTTTTATAGGTTGCTTTTCTTCTTCCGCCGAACCGCTGAATAAATCAGCCAAGCCTTCCGAAAGACCGACAAGCGTTTCTCCACACTTTTTGAGTTCCTCAACGAGCATGGACAATTCGTTCATTTTTCCCATTTAGGCTTCCTCCTTCCATATTCAGCTTTTCTCTGCCGCTGACTGCTGTAATACGGTCAGCGATTCTTTTTGACACGACACTGATTGCGATAAGCACATCAGATAACTCACGGTTGAGTTCCTGACTGCTGCAGCCGCTCGTGCCTGTTCTGCATCTGGTTGTCATTGTTTGACACCGTCCTTTCCGAGGTGCTTCGTTTGCCCCTCTGAGAGTGAAAGGACATACACGGCCGTTTTAAGAACCAATATTTTTGAGAAAATATAAAAACCTGCTCCGCCGGATACTGTTGCGGCGAAACAGGCAGGGATTTATCCCTTATTTGAAGTCTTTCAATCTGGTGTTAAGTTTCAGCAGTACCTTGTGCTTACGCTTGTTGACACCCTTCTGGCTCATACCGATGGCCTGTCCGATTTCGGCTTCACTATGGTTTTTGCTGTACATTTCCATAATGGTGCGGTCGATTTCTTCCAGTTCATCCAGTGCCTTGTGAAGCTCATCAATCAGCATTTTCTTCATAACATCCGCTTCAATGTCGGAGTCTGTATCAGCGACTTCGTACTCGGTTTCCTCGTAAAGTTTGTCCAGGGAAACTGCAGGCTCCTGTCTCTGCTGACGCTTGTCCTCACGCCAAAGAGGGCGCATATACTCGTAATACTGCTCCTCGGAAACGGGAATCATAATGACACGTGCCTTGCGGTTTCCGATTCTCGTCCATACCACATCCGCAGGGTTAATGCCGAAATCCTTGATGGTTTCTGCGGTTACTTCCATAGGGATGTAGTGCTGTTTGTTTTCACTGCTTGTCTGTAGATTTTCAAATTTGTCCATTTTGTAGACCCTCCTTCGGTCTGAATACCGAAGTGAGAATCCACGCAGGACATCCCATGATAATTGGCCATAAGAATGAATCCTCACTTCTTAACTGGCCAACCGTCCCAGTGGGTTGACTGATATTTACTTGTGTCCGTCTCGCCGCTCTGGGCATCTACTCGTCAGCAGATGAACATTGAAACGGGGTATATATAAAGCCGGGATTTCTCCCAAGCGATATATCAAAAATAAAAACGGCAGTGAAACCCAATTAGCCCTTTGAGGGCTTCTGAGTCCGCACTGCCGTCTTAGCGTTCTGGCGATTTAATATTAGCTTGCTTTTTCATACGGAAGATTCTCTATCTTGAGCGTTCCGTCCTTATTTGCAGTGATGCGTGTTAGGTAGCCTTTCTGACTAATAATCACTGCTGTATGGTCATCATTGACATCACATACACGCTTTCCTGCTTCGTTTTTCCATGCTTCGATACGCTTCTCCTCCTCTCCAATTTCACTATATACATTATATCAAAATCAATCGCTATTGTAAAATTATAACATTTAGACATTGGTGGCATTTTGCACAAACTTAACGATAATATCTTGTTTTATTTATTTTTTGGTGGTATAATGTAGTAAAGTGAAAATAGGAGGACTATGCCTTGGGGAAGAAAATGTATAAAAAGACCGATGTTTCAAAAACCAAAACTGAACAGTTGGGCATAAGCAGCCTTCTTGTTTTAGATGATGAAAGTGATAGCAGTTCTTTTTCAGCCGTACATAAGCGATATTTCAAAAAAGAAAAATGCACCTGTCCTGCTTGTCAATCGCAAAAGACAAGAACATCAAAGATGGTTACACGCAAACTAAAAGATATTCTTATTGTCGATGATGGATTTCAAATCATTGATTTAGTTTTCCACCAGCGTTATCTACGATGTGACGGTTGCAAAAGCAGTGTGTTTCCAGAAGAAATAGATTTTTCAGAGAAAGGCAGTCGTTTTACTAACCGCTTATCAGATTTATTAGCAGAGGGTACTTTCAGATATTCTTATAAGAAGGTATGTGATTATTATGGTGTGCCTGCTTCCACTGCTTCAGTCGGTGCCATTATGCGAAGACGAATTCAGTATCGTGAAGCAAATCTACCTTTGCTATCCACTCCATCGGCATTGGCAATTGTAGAATTCTCTTATTACAGAGAACTGTATCCTATGGTTTTAGGAATAGAAGGGAACGAGATTTACTGTTTAGACATTTTGGAGGATTGCTCGGAAGCAACCTATATTAAGTTCTTCCGTATGCTGGAAGCAAATAAAGTCAAACATATTTATATAGAACCAAATGACGAATTACGAAGTGCGATTGCAGTCTGCTTTCCAACCATTCCGCCTTCACTCTTTCAAGAGTGTGTGCTACGCCACGGTCGCAATGCCTTTATTGAAATTATTCACTCTGACGGGAAGCGGTTCCCTGTAGTGCATAAAGATGATAAGCTAACCCAAAACAAAAAATTTATAACCGGGCGTGATGTGACTCAGATTAAGCAAGGCATGAGCAGTCGACCAAGATTAAAACAAGCCTACAATCAATATCAGAAGCTATTGGATATTTTTGATGGCAAATGGGAATACGGGGAACTCTCATCTTGGACAACTTCAATTTCAGATGAGCTGCCGGAGTTTATTGATTTAATCGATATAACAGAATTTTACGAAGCCGAAATCAAGAATTCATTGCATCCGGAGGAGTCTCCACCGCCACAGTACGCCGCTGTAGTCAAGGGCATCTGTGATGCAATTAGTGAAATGCCCCACTGTATTTTTGATGTACTACGAGCCAGATGTATGCTGACTATTGCACATGACACTATCTCAATAGATGGTTGTGAAAAGCGATTAGGCATCCCGGCTGAGCGTTTCGTCAGCAACATCAAGAGCATTACCCAAAATATCAAGGAGGAACGAGAATATGAACTCTAATGAAAGAATCCAAGTGGTTGGTACAAATATAGGAGAAAAGGCAAACCTAATCTGGAATGTAGCCAACTCTCTCTTTGGGGCATACAAGCCTCATGAATACGGACTTGTTATTTTACCGATGGTTGTCATAAAGCGTTTCCATGATTGCTTACTTCCTACACAGGATAAGGTTTGGGAAACCTATGAAAAGGTAAAACCGCTGGCTGTCAAAGATGGTTTTCTCCGCAAAGCATCCGGTTACCGTTTTTACAATACCAGCAAATACAACTTTGAAAAATTGAAGGCAGACCCTGAAAATATCAAAACAAACTTTGAGGACTACATCAATGGCTTTTCGGACAACGTAATTGACATTCTTGCCAACATGGGATTCTTCACTCAAATTGAACGAATGTCTGACGGTGGCGTTCTCTACCAAGTTATCAGCGATTTCTGTAAAGATGATGCTGATATGGATCCGGAGCGTATCTCCGCAGTCGATATGGGCTATGTTTTTGAAAACCTTGTTCAGCGTTTTTCAGAGAGTTACAACGAAGAAGCCGGAGCGCATTTTACAAGCCGTGACATTATTTATCTGATGTGTGACCTGCTCATGACAAATGCAGACCTCTCCGAAGAAGATGCTCCTGCGAAGACCGTATATGATATGGCTATGGGTACAAGCCAGATGCTTACGTGCATGGAAGAACGTGCAAAGGCCTTAGACAGCACAGCAGAAATGATTTGCTATGGGCAGGAAATTAACCCATTCACTTTTGGTATCGCAAAAGCTGATATGCTGATTCGTGGCGGAGACCCGGAAAATATGCAGTTCGGTAACACCCTGAACGATGACAAGTTCTCCGGCTATACCTTTGATTACTGCATTTCCAACCCTCCGTTTGGTATCGACTGGAAGCGTGAAGCTGCAGATGTTGAGGCAGAACATAAAAAGGGCGATGCTGGCAGATTCGGTGTAGGACTTCCTGCAAAGTCCGATGGACAGATGCTGTTTATGTTGAACGGTCTTTCTAAATTGAAAGACACAGGACGCATGGCTATTATTCAGAACGGTTCCTCTCTTTTCACAGGGGATGCCGGAAGCGGTCCGAGTGAAATTCGCCGCTATCTGATTGAAAACGATTGGCTGGATGCCATCATTCAGCTTCCAAATGACAGTTTTTATAACACAGGTATTGCCACCTATGTTTGGATTATTACTAAAGATAAGGCTGAGTCTCACAGAGAACAGGTGCTTTTGATTGATGCAAGCCAGTGTTATGAACAGCGCCGCAAGCCTATCGGTAACAAGCGTGTGGATATCACCGATGACTGCCGCAACTTGATTGTTCAGGCTTATGGCGAATATCGCAGTCATGAATTTACGCACACTTTTGCCAATGGACAGAGCATTATTTGTAAAGCAAAAGTGATGGATGCCGTCAGTCTGGGATATAACAAAATCACCATTGAAAGTCCACAGGTGGACGAAGATGGAAATCTCGTGAAGAAAGGCAAGAAGCTGGTTGCTGACACTTCCAAGCGTGATACAGAAAATGTTCCTCTTGATGAAGATATCGACATCTACTTTGAACGAGAGGTTCTGCCGTATCGTCCTAATTCCTGGATTGACCGTAACAAAACCAAGGTTGGCTACGAAATCCCTTTCACTCGTACTTTCTACGAATATAAGGAACTCGAACCTGCTGCTGACATTGCAAAAAGAATAGAAGCACACGAACAGTCCATGATGCAGAATCTTCATGAGCTATTTGGGAATGGTGGTGAGTAATATGTCTAACATTGCAATTGATGATTCAAAAATACCGTGGCTTGGAGTAATCCCGAAAACTTGGTCATTAACCACTATATCTGCTTTCTATGAGTTGAGGAATGAAAAAGTTAGTGACAAGGACTATCCTCCTCTATCTGTTACAATGAATGGGATAGTACCCCGATTGGATTCTGCCGCAAAAACAGACAATGGCGATAACAGAAAACTTGTACGAAAAGGTGATTTTGCAATCAATAGTCGCTCAGATAGACGTGGTTCTTGTGGAATTTCCGAATATGATGGCTCTGTTTCGTTAATAAACACCGTCTTGAAGCCCAAGGGTAAAATGCATCCCGGCTACTATAATTGGTTGTTCCACACTGTTCCATTTGCCGATGAATTTTACAAATGGGGACATGGAATAGTTGATGATTTATGGACAACTCGCTGGCAAGAAATGAAAAGGATTGTAATACCCGTTCCACCATTTAGTGAACAATCTGCCATTGCGGTCTATTTGGACAGCCAATGTGCGAAAATTGATAGCATAATTGCTGAGGCAAAAGACAGCATTGAAGAATATAAAGCATGGAAAACTTCACTCATCTTTGAGGCTGTATCAAAAGGTCTATGTTCAAATGTTGAAACCAAAAATAGTGGAATTGATTGGATAGGCGATATTCCGTCCACATGGGAAGTGCATACTTTATACCAATTAGTATCGCAAGTGAAAAACAAAAATAGCAATATGCAAGAAGAGAATCTTCTTTCCTTAAGCTACGGAAAAATCAAGCGTAGAGATATCAATGCCAGAGGCGGATTGCTGCCAGAGTCATTTAATGGTTATAACATTATTCAACAAGGAGATATTGTTCTTAGGCTTACTGACTTACAAAATGACCACACAAGCCTCAGAGTAGGATTGGCATCGGAGCAGGGTATCATTACCTCTGCGTATACAGTGTTGCGCCCAATAAATAGTGAGGTTTCACCATACTTGTATTATTTGCTACACGCTTTTGATACAAAAAAGGGATTTTACGGAATGGGTTCAGGTGTTCGTCAGGGTTTGAATTACAGTGAAGTTAAAGATCTGCGCGTTGTTCTCCCCCCTATTTCCGAGCAAATTCTAATCACCAATTATTTAAGCAAGAAAACAGAAAACATAGATGCTATGATTTCTGATAAAGAATCTATTATCAACGACTTAACCGACTATAAAAAATCCCTCATCTATGAGGTTGTCACAGGAAAGAGAAAGGTGGTGTAAATATGTCCGAGGATAAAAAGTTTGTAGACCGTATGGAAGCATACAACAGTGCTTTTCAGAAGATGGACGAAAGTGAAAAGCATTTTGAAGAACATATTGAAAGCTATCTGGTTTCCGATGAGGGTGGCTGGACAAAGGCAACAGATGCCGGATACTGCAGCGAAGACAGCCGTGGAATGGCTCTTGATATCATCACGCTCACCAACTTTGTGCAGACTACTCAGCCAATGGCATGGAGACGTTTTGAGCGTATGTGTACCATCAGTCCTATCCGACAGTTCTATAAAGCGTTTGAAAATGCTGTCACACAGGATGGCTTGATTTCCGTCATGCGTCATGGTTTCAAGCACCGCGGCATTAACTTCCGCGTTTGTTATTTCAAGCCGGAATCTGAACTCAACGAACTGGCTAACGAGCATTACAAACAGAATGTCTGCCAGTGCATCCGCCAGTGGCATTACACTGAGGCAAATAGGAACAGTATCGATATGATGTTGGCTGTAAATGGTATCCCGGTTGTAGCCATCGAATTAAAGAATCAGCTTACCGGGCAGTCCGTTGATGATGCCATGCGTCAGTGGGAATACAATCGAAATCCAAAAGAATATGCTTTCGGATTCAACAAGCGTGTTCTGGCTTATTTTGCCTGCGATCTTTACAATGTATATATGACCACGCAGCTTAACGGAGCAGAAACCGTATTCCTGCCTTTTAACCAAGGCAGCAACGGTGCGGGCAAGGATGGTGGTGCAGGTAACCCTACTACCGAAGATGGAAAGTATGTTACAAGCTACTTCTGGGAGAACGTTCTCCAGAAGGATAAGCTGTTAGATATCCTGCAAAAATTCATCAGCTACGAGCGTTCCGAGAAGAAGAAAATCATGCCGGATGGTTCAACAAAAACCACAGTATCATCAAAGGTCATTTTCCCTCGTTATCATCAGTTAGATGTTGTAAGAGAACTGGTATCCCATGTCCGTGAAAACGGTGCTGGCCACAACTATTTGATTCAGCACAGTGCAGGTTCAGGAAAATCCAACTCCATCGCATGGACAGCATACCGTATGGCAAGCCTGCACGATGAAAATAACAATCCTATTTTCGATAGCGTTATTATCGTTACCGACCGCCGAGTTCTTGACCAGCAGTTACAGGCTACGGTGTCCGGTTTCGACCACACACTCGGTAGTGTTGTAACAATCGATGAAAAGAAAAATTCCGGAGACTTAAGAGATGCTATAAATGATGGAAAAAGAATTATTATTTCCACATTGCAGAAGTTCCCGGTCATTTATGATGAGGTTCATTCTTCTGTGGGTAAGCATTATGCGGTTATCGTTGATGAGGCACACAGCAGCCAGACAGGTCAAAGTGCATTGAAGTTAAAAGCCGCTCTCGCAGATGTCAGTGATGCTCTGCAGGAATATGCCGAACTGGAAGAAAAGGCTGTTGAAGAAATTGAAAAGAATGACCCTCTTGTACAAGAAATGCTCAGTCAAGGCAAGCATCAGAATATGAGTTTTTTTGCTTTCACTGCTACACCAAAGGGGAAAACTCTGGAGATTTTTGGAGAACCGCAGCCGGATGGCTCTTTCCATCCATTCCATATTTACTCTATGCGACAGGCAATCGAGGAAGGATTTATTCTTGATGTGCTTGCCAACTATACCACTTACAAAATGTGCTATAAGTTAGCTAAGAGTGTTCCGGACAACCCGGAAGTTCCAACCTCTAAAGCTGTACGCACTATCCGAAGATACGAGGAGTTGCATCCACACAACCTCAGACAAAAGGCAGCAATTATTGTTGAAACCTTCCGTGATGTGACAAAAAAGAAAATCCAGGGTCAAGGAAAAATGATGGTTGTTACCGCATCCAGACTTGCAGCAGTTCGCTATTATCATGAAATCAAGCATTATCTTGAAGCAAACAACTATGATGATGTTGAAATCATGATTGCATTCAGTGGCAGTCTTAAGGATCCAGATGACCCTAATGGCATCGAATATACTGAAACGAGCATGAATGTAGACCGCAACGGCAATCGAGTAAAAGAAAGTCAAACCGCCGCTGTATTCCATGACGAAGGAAATATTCTGATTGTTGCCGAAAAGTATCAGACAGGCTTTGACGAGCCGCTTCTGCATACAATGATTATCGACAAGGAATTGCGTGATGTTAAAGCAGTACAGACACTCAGCCGTGTAAACAGAATCTATCCCGGCAAAGAGGATACTTACATTCTCGATTTCGTAAATCCTGTGGAACGAATCAAGGAGGCTTTTCAACAGTTTTATCAAGAAACCAGTCTCACAGAAGAGATTAACTTCGACTTGATTTATACCACGCAGAGAATTATTCATGAAATGAATGTCTATACACAGGATGATATAGAAAATGTAGCAAGAATTTATTTTGACCCTGATGTCAGAAAGGCAAATGCTACACAGGGACAGATTTCTAACGCACTGAAGCCTATTGCTGACAAATACAACAAACTTAATCAAGAGCAACGTTACCAGTTCCGTAGAGAAGTCCGTGCCTTTGCAAAATGGTACAATTACATTTCACAGATAACACGAATGTTCGATAAAGAACTCCATAAGGAATACATTCTGTGTTCATATCTTGGCAAGTTGCTTCCGGCAGACCCAACACCGGAGTTTGACCTTGATAACCGTGTTAAATTGGAATATTACCGCTTGGAAAAAACCTATGAGGGTGCCATTGAGTTGGATGAAAAGTCTGGCGAATGGAAACCTACCGAACCCAAAAAGGCTGGTAGCAAAAAAGAGAAACTCACTCCTCTCGAAGAAATCATTGAGAAAATCAACGAAGAATTTTTTGGCGATTTTACGGAAACAGACCGTGTTATTGTTGATACCCTGTATAACAAAATGAAGAAAGACTCCAAGGTCAAAAAAGCAGCTAAATCAAATGACCAGCAGGTGTATGAACGCAGTATCTTCCCGACCATTTTTGAAGATATGGCACAAGAGGCTTATATGGAAAATATGGCCGCCTATGAGCAGCTATTCATGGACGCAGATAAATACCGCATCATCCAGAAAGCACTTGCTGAGCGCCTCTACCAAGAATTGCATAACCGTACTAAATAATACTTAGTCCGAGCATGACACCATGTCTGCTCGGACTTTTCTTTATTCTTCTATCCCACCCTTCGGTGTATACCTCGGAATTTCATATCCATCCACACTGCCATCCAGCCACAGCACCTCAATGCCCCTATCCGGCTTGACCAGAACTCTGTCAATCACGAATGAAAGGTCATCTGCATCGGAAAGCATCTTCCAGGCACTCATGCTTTCAAAGTTCTCTATGTAGCGTTCAATGGCTGCCAGCCTGTCAGCACTGACCGCATCTGCTGCGAATTCCACTATTGCTGTCCGTATGTCCTTTGCCACAATCTTTTTTCTTGCCACATCGTGCAGGACATAAAACAGCAGCTTGTCATAGATATTCGTGGTCTTGCATTTCACGGCCGAATAGCGGTTACGGCACTGCCATACTGAATTATTGTAGGAAGTGGAATGCCACGGTCTGGGGCCAAATGTCGCACCGCACTTGGCGCATATAATTTTGCTACTAAAGAAACCAATACCGCTGTATCTGCGTTTATTCTCCATTTTCCTGTTCTTAAAGTTTTCCTGCACAAAATCAAAAAGCCACGGGTCGATAATCGGCTCGTGGTTGTTGGAAACATAATATTGTGGCAGTTCGCCTTCATTTTTCTTGACCTTCTTCGTTAGAAAATCTACCGTAAATTCCTTCTGTAAAAGCATATCGCCTTTGTATTTCTCATTTGAAAGCATCCTGCGAACAGTTGCTGCACTCCACACCTCACAGCCACCGGGAGAAGGTATTCCTGCCGCTGTTAAGGCAATTGCAATTGTGTGCGGTGTTAATCCCTGGATGAACATTCGAAATATCTTGCACACGATAACTGCTTCTTCACGATTGACAACTATTTCAAATTTCTCTTTGCCCTTATCCAAGCCGAGAACTCTTGAGTAGGCAAAGCTGCCTTTGCCCTGGGCATATCGTTTTCTGACTGCCCACAGTATGTTCTCTGACATGGAGCGTGATTCTTCCTGTGCCAGTGAGGACATAAGTGTTATGATGAATTCGCCCTTGGAGTCCATTGTCCAAACCTGCTCTTTCTCAAAATACACTCCTATGCCTTTACTCTTCAACTCACGGATTGTTGTCAACGTATCTACCGTATTTCTGCCAAAACGTGATATGGACTTGGTTAGCACCATATCAATCTTACCCGCCATACAATCACTCATCAGCTGTTTGAACTGCTCTCGTCTTTTGGTGCTGCAGCCGCTGATGCCTTCGTCTGCGTAAACACCTACGAACTGCCATCCGGCATGGCTCTTGATGTAATCTGTGTAATATTCCTTCTGTGCCACAATACTGGTCTGCTGTTCTTCCTTGCCCGTAGAAACACGAGCATAGGCAGCAACTCGCTGGATGAGTTTATCCGTTCTTTTAACAGCCGTAAGCTGTGGCAGGTTCTCCACCTTCTTGACAATTTTATCGCTCACCGACCGTCACCCCATCTCCGATTTCTTTTCTGACCTCAACCGACTGAAACGGCGGGTGGTAGTATTCCAGTAATTTATCCCAGACCTTCTGCATTTGTTTTTCTGTAAGTAAGCCATCGTGGTAAAGACAGCCAAGCAGCATCTTTGCCAAACGGTAATCAACTTCATTTTCAAGCATTGAAAAGACCTCCTATTCCGAGTTTGTAACATACATCACTCTGAAAGGCAGAAAAGTCAAGGGGTATGTGCAAAGACTGGTAGGTCTACACAAATTACAATCGTTACAACATTAAACCTTGCAACGATAGCTCTTTGCTATCGTTAATACCGTATGCAAAATCCGCCTGTTTTCAATGCTACCGATGCTGCCATTTTTCTGTTTCCGGGCAAAAAAATAAGACCCTCTCTCATGGGTCGTTCTCAAAAAGCCTTATTCTATGGGATTTTCACACTTGCACCCAATGGTTATCTTGTATCAATCACGCTACTGCTTTCTCATAGACCTTGTTGACCTCAGTTTTTCCTGCCGTCGCAAGCCGTGTGAGAAGCTCCGACACCTCTTGCGGAGTGTAATACTCACCGCCGGACTTGCCTGCATTTGAAGCATACATACCCATAAGATACTCATAGGCATCACCAAACGCATCTATGGTGTTATCCTGATAGTCGCCTAGCTGCATAGATGCCACGCCGTTCATCAGCTTTACAAGGCGCTCGTTGCGCTTTGCGACGGTACCACCGAGCTTGTTGCTGTTTACATCGAAATCATCGAACAGCCCTTTGAAATCGTCCTCGCTCTCACAGCCCTGCGCCGATCCCTCAATGCTGCGGAATATGCCCTCAAGTGTTTCATTGAGGTTCTCGTCAGCATCGGCTCTTTGCAGCACATTACAAAAAAGCTGACTCGGCAGTATAAAGAAGCCTTTGGTCTGCACCATATCCTCACGGGCAGTCTCTGCATCTTCGTCCGATAGTTTGGTATAATCGAAGTCGGGAGTTCCTGCTTCTATCTCGCCTGCGTTGATATAGTTGGTGAGGTTCTCCGAGATGTAGCGGTAAAACAGCATAACAAGGACGTAATTCTTAAAGTCCCAGCCGTCAACACTGCCACGCAGATCGTTGGCAATACCCCATATTGTGCGGTGTAGCTCGGCACGTTCCTGTTCTTTTTTATTATCTATCATAAGTCATAACTCACTTTCGTTTAGTATGATACCAAATCATTACTATGTATCTTATAATTATAGCATAAATCGCACAATTAGTCAATTATCAAATCGGCAAAATTCTCTATTTTCACCGAAGAAAATAGCGCTCTATCCAACAAGGATAAAGCGCTCATAAATGTCGGTAGGTACTGCTACGGGTTTTGTGTTACTATTTGGAACGGGGATAGTTGTCTCTATAGAAGCGTGTCCCAGCAGCTCCGAAAGGGTTTTCACATCGAATCCAAGCTGAATGCAATTGGTAGAAAACATATGACGCAGGGCGTGGAAGTGAACTGACAGCAATTTTCCGTTTTTGAGGATTCTCGCAAAGCGATACTGCAATGTGCGTGGTTCCATAGGTTTTTCTTTTCCAGACACCAGAAAGGCAGAGCCGCTTTTGATATGCTTTTGCAGAATCTCAACCATATATTCTGGAATCGGAATGGTTCTCTTAGAGCTTTCAGTTTTGGGCTCTGTCAGAATCAACTTTGTTTTTGCAAATCCATTTACACACTGAATCCGCTGAATGGTTTTTTTGACGGTCAAAATCCGTTTTCCCAAGTCAATATCCTTCCACTGCAAAGCACACAGTTTTCCAATGCGAATTCCAGTTTGCCAAGGCAAGAGGAGAGATCACGGACGAGAGGTTTGCAGAGCTTATCGCTGAGATCAATACGATCCTTGAAAAGATCGAAAAGATTCTGGAGGATAAAGAGCGTTTGCAATGGTTTGCTTCCAAGGTAGTGAATATCAAGGACGCATTCTTTATTGGACGTGGCATCGACTATGCAATCGGTATGGAAGGCAGTCTGAAACTGAAAGAGATCAGCTATATTCACTCGGAGGCATATGCAGCAGGCGAACTGAAACACGGCCCGATCAGCTTGATCGAGGACGGTACAGTGGTATTCAGCGTGGTAACACAATCTGCACTCTATGAAAAAACTATCAGTAATATGGTAGAGGTCAAGAGCCGTGGTGCAAAGCTGTTCGGACTCACTACATATGGCAATTACAATATGGAAGATGTCGCAGACTTTACGGTATATATTCCGAAAATCGATAACCTTTTTGCAGGCAGCCTTGCTGTGATTCCGCTGCAATTGCTTTCATACTATGTGTCAGTCGGCAAGGGTTTTGATGTGGATAAGCCGAGAAATCTTGCCAAGAGTGTGACCGTTGAGTAAGCGGAAAAAGCTGCTCATTGCAGTCTTTTTGATATACATATTTATTGTTCTATGGCTGACACTGATCGACAGACAGTGGGGGGACCGCCGAGCAATGCTTACGCCTTTCTGGGAACTGCGGGAACTTCTCACAACTAACCGAAAGCTCTACTGGACACAGCAGATCGGGTGCAATATCCTCATGCTGATGCCTATGGGATTTCTGCTCCCGTGTTTGCATCAAAAGTTTCAGAAATTTCATGTTATATTCCTGATTGCACTTTTGTTCTCAGCTTTTATTGAAATTACGCAGTATTTCACAGGCAGAGGACTTTGTGAGTTTGATGATGTGTTTAATAATACGCTGGGTGCTTGTATAGGTTTTATCATATGGAAAAAATTAAGCCATTGAGGAGCAATTTCCTCAATGGCTTTTTGTTAATACTCAAACCGATCAATACCGCCGGATTTTACTCTGCATCTTTTCTGACAGAAACATATGCCAAGTTTTGCGATATTTTCATATTGTTCATCTCTTAAAGATGCTTCATAATCCTTATCTTCGATCTGCTGTAATGCCTCATCACAGGCTTTAAGCATTTGGTTAAATTTATCAACGATTTTGAATTCCAGTATGGCAGCATAGTGCCATTTGGAACGTTGCTTCACTACCAAATCAAAACGCCCGTTTCCCGACTCTCTGTTTGAAACGACTACATATCCATTAAATCCTGAAACAAGTCCTGCGACAAAACCATGATAGAAATTTTCTTTTTCATCAAAACAACTGATCGTATTTGTCATCCATGTACAGAGAAGATCTTCTAATTTTTCTGCATCTGCATTCAGGATGGCTTCAAGAATATCCTTTCTGCTGTCAGCATTTAATTTTTTTGTAAACCATACACGAATTGTATTTTTGTAAATGCTTTTGATTTCAGTGTTCGGAATCACCATTTCATAATAAGTTTCATCACCTATTGTTTCGTAAGAAATTACTTTCAAGTAACCTGTAAAAAGCAGAAAACTCCAGATATACTCGCTGTTGATGTCTATTGTTCCATATGTGACATCTTCAAAAATCTGTGCTTTGACAGGTGTTCCGTTTATCAGGTCTTCTATTGTGTTTTTCGTTCTGTCGTTAGATTCTTCAATCAGGCGTTTTACAATTTCGTTTGAACTTGTATTGGACCAGTATGGTTTGCATGGAATGGAATTTTTATCGGTTGCTTCCGACAGATAATTCAATACACTCCATGGATTATATATCTCAACATCATTAAATTTATAACCATCATACCAATGCCTTATGTCTGAAGATTTATTTTCCAATCCATAACATTCAAGCAAACTGTCAATTTCTTTTTGTGTAAATCCGAAACTGTCATCAAATTTTGTACTCATAATAGAAAAAATCTGAAGGTTGTTCAGTCCTGTAAAAATACTTTCCTTTGAAACTCTTAGACATCCTGTTAAAAATGCACGGTCAAGAGAAGGATTGGTTTTAAGTGCTGATTCAAATACGGAACGAATCAGATTTACCATATCATTATAAAATCCCTGATGAAATGCGTTTTCAAGCGGAACGTCATATTCATCTATTAAAATGACGACTTTTTTGCCATATGCAGATGCAAGCAGCGTTGAAAGAAAACCGATTGAAGTATTATAATCACTTTTATCTGCTTTCAATTCAATAAATCTTGTCAGTTTATCTAAATCTGTTTCTTCAATAACTGCACTATTAAATAATATGCTTTTATGTCTTAGTATCTCTGCACGTATGAGGTCTTTGAAAACAGCAAAAGCTTCTTCAAATGTCGCTTGCTTCATGCTCTTCAGAGAAATACTGATGACAGGGTACTGCCCCTGATATTTCATGCATTCAGGATATTCTGAAATTTTCAGGCCATCAAAAAGATAAGCATTGCTTTCATCTGTTTTTTCAAAAAAACGCTGAATCATGCTCATATTCAAAGTTTTTCCGAATCTTCTTGGTCTGGTAAAAAGTCCGACTATTGTCTGACTTTCAATCAGTTCTTTTATCATCAAAGTTTTGTCAACAAAGTAATATTCGTCATCGATCAATCTCTTGAAATCCTCTATGCCAATTGGCAATGGTTTTCTTTCCACAGCATTCACCTCAGTTTCTGTAAAATATTTGTTGTAATCATTATACCATAAAACCGATTAAAAATCAACTTAATTTCGCTGAGTTTCAATGATATCTCGATTTTCTCAATATCATCCATGCCGATTTCCTTACTCTCCCGAAACGCCAGATAACATATATCTTCCCCGAAATACTTGAATATACCTTTTTCATATAGAATAGGGATTTTCGATAGACTACACTGGTAAAGAATTTCTGCGATGTAGAATTGTCAGATCACAAAATAGGGTGTAAAGCAATCAAGTAGCATGAATAGATGCAGTATCCTGCAAAAAACACGCCCTTAGTTTCATTGACAAGGTTACCAAAGCGCAGTATAATAAAATCAGATCCTTTGCAATATGTATACTTTCATACCTACGAAAGGAAAATAGAATGATACTTTGTATTGTAACTGCTCCATGCTGAGTCTGAGGAGACTGCATGGAGGAATTGCCTTTGGCTGATATCCTCAGACTTTGCTTCTTTCTGTTATGCGCAATCATTTATAGAAAAAGGAGCAAAGATAAATGAAAAACAAATCACATCCACTGAAAAATTTTCTGATTCTCTGGAGCACACAAAGCGTCTCTCAGTTGGGTAGCAGCATCACGACATTTGCACTTACCTTATGGTTATACGAGACTACGGGTTCTTCTTTAAGCACAGCTGCACTTACCATATGCTCTTATGCACCCTATGTATTAATGAGCATCTTTGCAGGGGCGCTGACAGACCGATTGGATAAAAAGAAAACCATGCTTGTCTGTGACCTGCTTGCTGTACTTTGCACCATAGCTGTGTTTGCCTTGTTTCGCACAAATCATCTGATGGTATGGCACTTATATGCCCTGAACATCATTTCTGGGCTGATGAACACGGTACAGCAGCCAGCCTCAGAAGTTGCTATGACACTGATTATTCCCGAACAGTATTATCAGAAAACAAGTGCACTTCGTTCTCTATCCCGGTCATTGATCTCCATATTAAACCCCTTGATTGCTACCGCCTTGTACGCTTTTGCAGGACTGAATGGCGTTGTGGCAGCAGATGTCGGAAGCTTTATAATTGCATTTACGGCGCTGCTGTTTTTTGTTTCACTTCCAAAGAGTAGGAGCAAGAGAAGCGAAAACATCTTTCGTCTTGCAAAAGAAGGTCTGGGATTTTTGAAACGCAACCCTATGATTTTGACGCTGCTGTTGTTTCTGTCGGGCATCAATTTGGTATCTTCTGCTTTTGACGCCGTACTGCCGGGATATGTCCTTCCAAATCCAAAGGGCAGCCAAACCGTTCTTGGCATCGTCACTTCCTGCTCTGGTGCGGCTATGATTGTTGGCAGTCTAATTGTTTCTGCCCTGCCTAAACCGAAGGATCGGGTAAAAATTGTCTATCTGACAATGTTGTTTGCTATGGGGACGGAGAACTTTATCCTGGCATTTTCCAGAGAACCGGTGTTATGGTGTATCGGGCAGGCAATTGGATGGCTTTTTGTACCGGTTATGAGTACGAATCTGGAAGTGATTCTCAGAGGTTCGATTCCTGTAGAATTACAAGGGCGTGTCTATGCCTGCCGAAATACGCTGCAATTTTTTACAATCCCGATTGGACTGTTTTTGGGCGGTTTTATGGTGGATGACGTATGCGAGCCATTTATGGTCAGACATGGTGATCTGCCGATTTTAAGAACGCTTTTCGGCACAGGAAAAGGCTCAGGTGCTGCTTTAATGATGTTCATACTTGGTGTGACTGGGAGTTTGATTTGCGTAATTGTCGGCGGGAGACTGAAAAAATATCACTACAACGAGATGTAAGGGATTGCATTTGTACTAAACACCATCCGAAAACGGTTTGAGAAACTTTAGGAGGCACATGGTATGTCAGCATGGACAGTCTTTTCTTTTTTGTTATGAAGTCAAGCACTTTCTGAAATTTGTATTCTTAACATCAAGTTCCATTGGAAGAGGCGGCATATAGAAACATTTACTGAGAAAAATCACTCATATTAAATTCTCATCTGTAGGGTGCGCATCTTTATTATATTATACTAAATGCACCCTACCAACAAATGATACTTTAATTCAATTACAGTAAAGCAAACATGGAACAATCATTCAGATGATTTTAGACTTTTCTGCACCACTTGCATTTTTCAAAAATCCGTGGTATAATAATATCAAATCACGATTTACTAAATCACGATTAGAGAAAAGGGGTAAGTACAATGTTTATTGGCAGAAAAGCAGAATTGCAATTTTTAGAGAATAAATATCGTCAAAAAGACGGACAGTTGATTGTTCTGTATGGTCGCAGACGTGTTGGAAAAACAGAAACGCTTCGGCAGTTCTGTAAAGGAAAACCGCATATCTTTTTTTCCTGCAGAGAATGCACAGATAAAATGCAGCTGAAAAACTTTTCAGAAAAACTGCTGAGAGAAAATATTCCGGCTCGTTCTTATATAACAGAATTTTCAGACTGGGAGAAAGCATTTCGTGCCATCACGGAATTGCCGTATGGTGATGCAAAAAAGCTGGTGGTAATCGATGAATTTCCTTATATGTGTAAGGGCAATCCAAGCATACCGTCCATTTTGCAGAATTTATGGGATGAAATCCTAAAAGACGAGAACGTTATGCTGATTCTATGCGGAAGTGCAATGAGTTTTATTGAAAAAGAAATTCTTGCAGAAAAGAATCCGCTTTATGGAAGAGCGACCGGAATTTATAAGATGAAAGAAATGGGATTCTACGAAGCCATTCAATTCTTTCCGAATTATTCTGATCGGGATAAAGTACTTGCTTATGCGATTCTTGGTGGTATTCCGCATTATCTGAAACAATTTGACAGCGATCTGACACTTGCAGAGAATATCAAGAAAAATATTCTCACTAAGGGCTGTACACTGTATAGCGAAGTGGAATTTCTTTTGCGACAAGAATTGAGAGAAACACCATTATACAATTCCATCATTGAGGCTGTCGCTCTTGGTAATACCAAACTCAATGAAATCAGCATGAAATCGTTGGTGGATGATACTTCGAAAACAAGTGTATATTTGAAAAATCTGATTGAACTGGAAATTGTCGAACGGGAGTTTTCTGTTTCTGATGGGATAAAAGAGAAAGCAAACACCAATCGTGGACTTTATCATCTGACAGATAATTTCTTTCGGTTCTGGTATGCGTTTGTTTTTACAAATTACTCAGAACTGGAAGGCGGCGATGTAGATGGTGTTTATGAGTATGCCATTGCTCCGCAACTTCACGAGTTTGCAGCATCTGTTTTCGAGGACATCTGTCGGGAATATGTTCGTGAAATGCAAAAAGCCAATGCTCTGCCGTTTCGATATTCTCAAATGGGGCGTTGGTGGGGAAAAACGACAGTCAGACGAAAAGATGATAAAAGAGAAGTGCAGGAAACCGAAATTGATATTCTCGCTGTTTCCAAACACGCAACGCAGTATCTGATCGGAGAATGTAAGTTTAAAAATAAGCCATTCCGATATTCTGAATATCTGGATACTATTGCAAAACTGTCACCTCAAAAGGAAAAATCAGAATTCTATTATTATCTTTTTTCTGAATCTGGTTTTGATGATAAGATTTTAGAAGAGGCAGCCAATGCTGAAAATATAACCCTTTGCAACTTATCTGATATCGTTGAGAAAAGAGAAAGTGAAATTTAGAGTTGAAACAATGAAATAGATAACAGTAGGGAATAAAGCATGAGTGATTCAGCAAGACTTTGGCCATCTAATATGCCAACCCAAAGTGCCAACTAAATTTGAAAATCTCCCAATTTTGCGTGGATTTTGCTTGAAATCCCACATCTTCGAGTCCTGTCACCTCGACCAGATGCAAAACGGCTTAGATGCGAAATCCGACGCATTTAAGCCGTTTTTTATGAAGTCGAAAAATATGACGATGCATCTTACGCACAAGCTTTATTCAGTATTGCCTTTGATATTTCACCGGCGTGGAAAGTGAACGAAGTGTTTATTCCATGCAATAGCAAAAAATCAAATTCGTCTTGACAACCGACCCTCAACTATGCTACAATAAAAAGGCAAAAAAAGAAAAGGGAGCAAAAATCCATGGAACAGTGGGATATTTACGATGAAAACAAACAAAAGACCGGACGCACAATGAACCGGAATGACTGGCACATGAAGCCGGACGAATTTCACCTGACCGTGCTGGGAGTGTTGCAGCGTCCGGACGGCAAATATCTGATTACACGCCGTAATCTGGACAAGGAATGGGCTGCCGGCTGGTGGGAAGTTCCGGGCGGCGGTGTTCGTGCCGGAGAAGACGGAGCCGATGCCGTAAAACGTGAGATTCTGGAGGAAACCGGTATCGATGTCACCGGTGCCAAGGGCGGCTATGCGTTTTCCTATAAGCGTGTCAATCCGGAAGAACAGAACAATTACTTTGTGGATATTTACAAGTACGTGCTGGATTTTACCGAAGCGGATGTAAAAGTACAGCCGGACGAGGTGACGGAATTCGCACTGGCAACTGCCGAGGAGATTCGTGCCATTGCTGCACAGGGTATTTTCCTGCACTATGACAGCATCAGGGAAGCGTTTGTCTGATATAGCTTTGTATACATAAAAAAAACCCCTGACTTTCTGGTTCAAACCGTGAAAGTCAGGGGGCTTTTTTATAGAATGGTATTGTTACGAAGTGTAGCTTTTCAGTGTGACATCTTTCCCCAGCAGATACTGTGTCAGCAGGACAATATCTGCTACGCTGAATACACCGTTACCGTTGGTGTCCTGCGGGCTGGCAGTCAGCACATCCTCTGTGCTCTGCCATTTGGTGATGTTCTGCCGCATCAGTGTCAGATCCACACCGTTGACCAGCTTGTCACTGTTCACATCACCTGCAATTATTTTGCTGTCCGGTGCTGTTGTACTGCTGTTTCCGCTGCCGTAGTAGTCGGAAAGGGAAATGCCGTTGGCACCCAGAGCAATTGTGTGATCCAGACTGATGAACTTGCCGTTGTCGTCCTGCCACAGTGCCGGCTTGACCAGAGCATATTTCTCCTCGTCCCACTTGCCGAAGTTGTCGTAGACCAGTCCGCCGGTGTCGCCGGAGTTTTCGTTGAAGCACCAGAACGTGTGGTGGATCCGGTTTTCGATCATGAAATCGCGGAGATAGGTCATCCACTGCTCGTTTTTGCCGCCGTCCATAAATCCGCCCCATTCGCCCATCAGCAGGGGAGCCACGCCCTCATCCTGGAGGAAGAACCAGTTGTCATACCAGCAGTCTTTCAGCAGCGTTTCCTGTGTGAAGCCGTCATAGAACCACTTCTGTTCCCATACCAGCGGACCATAGTCGTGAGGGGAATAGACCAGCTGGCTCTGATATTTGCCCAGATCAATGGGATATTTTTTCGCTCCGCGGAAATTGCCGCCCCACCATGTGCCGTAATAATATTCTGTCATGGTGGTGTAGTCGATTTTCGGAGCAGTCCAGTCATAGCCCTCTTTGGGGTAGACTTCCGTACCCTCTACCATGACCAGCAGTTCCGGATTCTTTTCCAGTACCCGTGCCGCACAGGTTTCTGCGGCGTATTTCCAGTTGGTAGGGTCGGTGGAATCGTCCCACTTTGCCATTTGGTCTTTTACATCAGCTGTGCCGTGGGGCTCGTTTTTCAAGTCAATGGCAAGAATGGTGTCGTCGTCTTTATAGTAGTCTGCGAACCATGCCAGTGCATCGCACCAGTCCTCTGTGCTGAATTTGTCCGTATACCACAGGCTGATCTGATGACCGGCGGAAGCCGTTTCTGCACTGTGAATATCGATCATGATCTTAATGCCCAGTTCCCGACACCACTTCACCGCCATGTTCCAGATGTCGAAGCTGTACTTGATCGTGCCGCCCTCGATGCCTTCTTCCGTCAGTTCCGGATTGCTGTACTGGTTGACTTTGGGGGTAGCGGGATCAGGGTCGCCGTTTTTCCACTGGAGCAAAATTTCCGTAGACATGGGAATGCGGAGAAAGTTGAATCCGTGGTCGGCGATCTGCCGGAGCATATCGTGCATGTTCTGGGACCATACCCCGTCGAAAACCTGACTGCCGACATTGTAGCCGAACCAGTTGCAGCCGGTGATCCAGACGGGATTGCCGTCCTTGTCTACGATTTCGGCGTTGTCGTTGACGTGCAGCCAGTCGTCGTGGTAGCTGTCCGGCTGTGTGGCGGCCTGTGCCGCGAGGGACACCGCCGGAGCCGCTGTGCCGGCAAGCATGGTTCCCGCCAGAGCTGCCGGCAGCAGCAATTTCTGAAAAATATGATGCAGCATAAAATCCTCCCTGTATCATGTGCGTGCGGAATGCTTCCGCATCTGATTTCTGTTTTGCCTATATTGTAGCACAATTTGTGGGAAATGTCAATTGTTTTTGTGTGAATCGGAGAACAGAGAAAAACTTTTGCTGGATTTGCCGGAACAGTCATGTCTTTTCTAAGTATTCCTCCAAGCAAACATTTTCCGACTGGATTTCCTGTGCTGCCCCTTTTCCCACATAGCGATAGTGCCACGGTTCGTAGTCAATGCCGGTAATGTCCTCTTTGCCCTCCGGATACCGCAGAATAAAGCCGTAGCGATAGGCGTTTTGTGACAGCCACTGATAAATGGTGTCGTTGTCGCACCGGCTCTTGTCGGCGTTGATGTCCAGTGCCAGTCCCAGCTGATGCTCGCTGTAGTTTGGCTTTGCCACCCACTTTTCCGCTTCCTTGCGTGCTTTGCGTTCACTGTAGCCCTCTGCAAGGTAGGCATCGATTTTTTCCTGCATCATCTCCTGTTGCTGCTGCTCCGAACGATAACCCTCGCCGACAACAGGGTAGACACCTTCCGTTCGCATGTCATCAAACATACTCTGTAAATCAGGGTAGATGCGGGAATCCACCTGCACACCGTTGGAAAGTGTCGTCAGTTCCGGCGAGTATCCTCTGGGCAAGGCGTGTTCATTGTTGACCAGTATCAGATTCCACGGGGTGTTGCTTTGCGTGGAAAATCTGGTAGGTAAACCGGCATGCTGTCGGAACAGCACCAGTCCGAGAAGCACTGCCAGAATCAGCAGGGGAATAAACAGAAAACGAAAAAATCTGTGTCTTTGTGAAGTCATAAAAAGCACTCCTTTCGCTTCTGATTGTATCACATCTGCGAAAGAAGTGCCTGCGGAAATGCATATGGCTTTCTGTTTTTTTCCTGAAAAAAATCATACGATTTTCTGACGAAGCGGGAGCGTTACGGTGAATCGAATCTGCTCGTTCCGGCTGTCTGCTTTTATTGTGCCACCGTGCAGTTCGGTGATCTGCTTGGCAATTGCCAATCCTAATCCAGCCCCGCCGGTAGCAGTGGCACGGGAACTGTCCCCGCGGAAGAACTGTTCAAAAATGCGGTCTAACTTTTCCGGTGAAATAGTGCGTCCGGTATTGCAGATCGTCAGCACGGCATATTCCTCGGTGGTGTGCATCTCCAGTGAAATGGCGGTATCGGGATAACTGTAGCTGATAGCGTTGCGAATCAAGTTGTCTACAACCCGTTCCAGCTTATCCGGATCACAGGTAAGTTTCACATCAGGGGCAATTTCCGTTTGCAGCTGTAGGTGCTTTTCCTCCAGAATCGGCTGAAATTCAAAGGCAGTTTGCTCCAGCATACGGGAAAAGTGAATCGTTTCCCATTCCAGTTCCATATGCGTCAGCTGAAAACGGGTGATCTCAAAGAATTGGTTAATGAGTTCTTCCAGCCGCCGTGCCTTGTTCAGAGCGATGCCGGTATATTTTGCACGCAGTTCCTGTGAAATTTCCGGCTCGTCCTGCAATAGAGAAAGGTAGCCGATCACACTGGTAAGCGGTGTTTTCAGGTCGTGTGCCAGATAGACGATCAGATCATTTTTCTGCTGTTCGGCTTCCTTTGCGGCAAGTGCGTTTTGGTTGGAGGATTCCCGCAGGCGGTTCAGTTCGTCCTGAATCGTCTTGACTGGTGCGGAAAGGGTAATTGGTTTTTCCGGTTCCTGCTGCATTTGCTCTGCTGCTTGTACGATCTCCTGTAAATAGGAGAACGGCTTTCGGAAAAGCAGCAGCGAAATGACGACCACGCCGACAATTGCCAGAAACGGAGTCAAAAAACGTATTGTCTGCAAGATATATGCCATGGAAGCCGAACCGTTCCAAACAATATCCCAGCGAAGCAAAGACGAAATGCCGACAAGCAGCAGAATCATTAGTCCCAGCCACAGCACAATCGACAGAAATAACAGCAGTACCGTTCGCAGCCATAGCCGCCGAATGGCACGGGAACGGTCAGAAACTGCTCTGGGGACATAGAAGAAAAAACGGTAAATCAAAAATCCCCAGCCTGCCAGAAAGAGTGCTGGTGCGATGCCAAATTCCGCCATTTTCAACAGGATATAGGGCGTTTCGTAGGACTGCCATGTGACCAGATGACAGAGAATATACCCTAGTCCAAACAAGACCACCATGCCAATGGTGAAGCCGATGCCGCACAGCCAGAACTGTACCAGTTTTTTGTGTTTGCTGTTTTGCTTATTCATCGATCTTGTACCCCACGCCCCATACCGTTTTGATCCACTTGGGCTTGCGGGGCAGTTCGCCCATTTTTTCCCGCAGGCGGGCAATGTGTGCCATAACGGTATTGTTGTTGTCCAGATATTTTTCGCCCCAGACTGCTTCGAACAGTTCTTCGGAAGAAACCACATGCCCCTTGCGGGAACAGAGATACCAGAGGATCTCGAATTCCAGCGGTGTCAGCGAAAGCGGTTTGCCGTAGAGGGTGCATATATGGCTTTCATGGTCGATGTACAGTCCGCCGCAGTCGTACACTGCCGCCGGAGCAGGTTCCGGTGCAGTCTGGTTGTACCGGATATATCGTCGCAGCTGTGTCTTGACGCGTGCAACGACCTCCAGCGGGTTGAACGGCTTCGTGATATAATCGTCTGCACCCAGTGTCAGTCCTGTGATCTTATCCACATCTTCCGTTTTGGCAGTCAGCATAATCAACGGAAACAAATGCTTTTCCCGAATTTTCCGGCAGAGGGTGAAGCCGTCCAGATCCGGAAGCATCACGTCCAGCAGTGCCAGTGCAATGGGCTGGGTGTCTGCAATATGCAGAGCCTCTGCGGCACAGGAAGCCTTTTTCACCAGATAGCCTTCGTTTTTCAGGTAGACCTCCACAAGGTCTGCAATTTCTGTTTCATCATCGACAACCAATATCATTTCTGCCATAGCTTTTCTCCTAATGATAAAATACAACTATATTATAGCATAGGCTTGGAGAAAATGCAAATGGTGTTCGAATGTTTTCAGATGTATGTTTTTTGGTAAAATTTCACGTATCACTTACACCAGACAAGAACCGCTGTGCAGAAATGTACAGCGGTTCTTTCAGCTTTTCCCAAAATATTCGTCTGCTGTTCGAAAAATAATTCTTGACAAATTACTTAAATTACTGTATAATTAGCTAAAAAAGCAACTTTGCAAAAAGAAAGGGCGGAGAAACGTGGCAAAAGCAGTACGAATGTCTGACATTGCCGAGCGGCTGCATGTCAGCATTGTAACAGTTTCCAAGGCACTTGCCGGAAAGGACGGTGTCAGCGAGGAACTGCGGCAGGAAATTCTACAGCTGGCAGAAGAAATGGGTTACAAGAACAAGAAAGCCAAGCCGGTGGCTGCGGCGAAAACCTATACGCTGGGAATTGTGACATCTTATCGATATATTGAAAAAGGACAGTCGTTTTACTGGAGTCTGTACGAGCGGATCCTGTTTTATCTGGCACAGACCGGACACATCGGCATTCTGGAAGTGGTGAACGATACTGCGGAGCAAAACTGTCAGGTGCCGCGGCTGGTGCAGGAAGAACGGGTAGACGGCGTGATCGTCATGGGCAATTTCTCAAAAGCCTATCGAAATGTGCTGGCGGAAACTGAAATTCCCTTGGTAGTGCTGGACGCGTTTGACGCACGGTATCATCGGGACTCCGTGATCTCCGACGGCTATTACGGCATGTATACCATGGTGGATTACCTGCTGCAAATGGGACATCGGGATATTGTCTTTGTGGGTTCTGTCAATGCCACCAGCAGTATCACTGACCGCTATTATGGCTATTGCCGTGCCATGCGGGAAGCTAGTGTGACTGTGACGGAAGATCGTATTCTCCCGGATCGTGATGCAGAAGGAAAGGTGACAATTTCTCTGGAACATCTGTCTAAGCTGCCCACTGCGTTTGCCTGTAACTGTGATGTTACTGCATATGTGCTGCTGAATGCTCTGAAAGAAAATGGGATCCGTGTGCCGGAGGACGTTTCTGTGGTGGGATTCGATGACTACATTCTGGCAGATCTGGCTGTTCCATCGCTGACGACTTACGCCATTGACGTAGATCATATGGCAAAAGTCAGTGCCCAGCAGCTGATTCGCCGGATCCAGAAGCCCGAAGCCGAAGTTCGCCGCATTGTCGTCAGCGGAAAACTGGTGATTCGGGAAAGCGTGCAGAAACATTCAGGAAACACTGCATAAAGTCCGCCTGACGGCTTTGCACGCAATCTGCTTGTAGATTTTCCGTCATATTGCTCAGAAATCTGTCGAAAAATCTGACTACGCATCTTACGCACAAGCTTTATTCAGTGTTTCCTTAGGAACAATTTTGCTTATATGTCAGTCCGACAGGTGAGAATTTCTCTGTCGGACTTATTTTTTTAGCTAAAAAATCGGAAATCCCGAATCTCGATACCGAATTGCACAACAAATCCGGTGAAATGTTTGTTGAATATAGCTAATTCGAATAGAATCCTTTTGTGGAAAATGCAGAAAAGCTGTTTTAAACTTAAATTTAGCTTGACTTTTAGGTAAAAATAGAGTAAGATAGGATCATAAAGAAACGGAATATAAAAAAGATTCCGGAAACCTATACGTGAAAAATCAGCATAAAATTGCGATTCGGCACGAGAACGCAATACCGAAATGGAGGAACTTATTATGAAACACAGAATTCTGGCTCTGGTACTGGCAGGCATGCTCACTGCTGCGGCGACCGCGTGTGGAAGCACCAACAGCAAAACCAGCAAAAACGCAGACGCAAAGCCGACCGTTGCCTATAAGGACATGCAGGTAGGCGAAACGGCTACTGATCTGAAGGCAGACCTGAAGATCCTGACCAACCGAACCGATCTGGTGGATTCCGATTTTCAGGACTACATCAGCGAATTCAATGCCATGTATCCGAACATCACAATTACCTATGAAGGTATTACCGATTACGATACTGATGCTACAACACGGTTGTCTTCCGGTGACTGGGGTGACATCTGCTGTATTCCAACTACGGTAGACAAGAGCGAACTGAGTAATTATTTTGAAAAGATCGGTGACTACGGTGACTTCAAGGATACTTACGAATTTGCAGATAAGCAGATGTTTAATAATGAAGTCTACGGTATCCCTACCATGGGCAATGTCAGCGGTGTCGTTTACAATAAAGCGGTTTTTGAAAAGGCAGGCATCACAGAACTGCCGACAGATCCGGAAACATTTCTGGCAGATCTGAAGCTGATTCAGGAAAAAACCGATGCCATTCCGCTGTATACCAACTACGCTGCCGGCTGGACATTAACAGCATGGGATGCTTATATCAGCGGCGGTGCAACGGGAGATGCAGATTTCAAAAACAACAAGCTGGTACACTCCAAGGATCCGTTTGCAAAGCATGACGATATGACCGGACCGTTTGCCGTATACGATACTCTGTATGAGGCAGTAAAGCAGGGGCTGACGGAAGAAGACCCGACTACAACTGACTGGGAGGGCTGTAAGGCACAGATCAACGAAGGCAATATTGGCTGCATGGTTCTGGGCAGTTGGGCAGTGCCGCAGATGCAGGCAGGCGGTCCCAATGCAGATGACATCGCCTATATGCCGTTCCCGATCAGCGTGGACGGCAAACAGTATGCTTCCGCAAGTGCAGACTATTGCTATGGTGTCAATGTGAACAGTACCAGCGAAGAAAAAACGGCAGCGATGCTGTACATCAAGTGGCTCACCGAGTCCTCCGGCTTTGCGAAAACTCAGGGCGGTATCCCGATCGTAAAGGGCGATGCGTATCCGGATTCTCTGGAAAGCTTTCAGAGTATCACGCTGGTGACCGATAATCCTGCTCCTGCCGGAGAAGAAGACTTGTTCGGTAAGATCAACAACGATTCTGAAATTTCTCTGGATTCTGATTCCACGCATGTGGCTTCGATTATAGAAGCAGCCATCGGCGGCAATCAAACGATGGAAGAAATCGCCGATGAATGGAATGCTGCATGGACCAGTGCACAGGAAAAGAACGGTGTAACTCCGGAATAAAGATAACGCTTGAAGTCAGAAAGGAAGTGCATGGACATGGCAGCACATCACACAGAAGTCGGATTGTCCAAACGAAAGCGGCAGCTGAAATGGTCCAATGTGAATGTACAGAAAGTGGTAGTGACCCTGACATTTCTGTTTGTACCATTGTTCCTGCTGGTACTATTTACATATCTGCCGTTTTTCAAAATGGTGCAGTTCAGCTTTTACGACATGAAATATATCGGTGCCAGAAAGTTTGTGGGGCTGCAAAACTATGTGGACGTTTTCACACGAGATGATTGCTTCAATGCCCTGAAACTCAGCCTGTATTATATGGTTGGTTCCGTTGTGCAGCTGGCATTGGCACTGCTGTTTGCAACGATTCTCAGCTTTAATCCAAAAGGCGGAAACTTTTTCCGCGGAGCACTGTACTTTCCGAGTTTGGTCTGCGGCATTGCCGTGGGATTCATTTTCAAGTATTTCTATACCCACGGATTCGTGCTGGACTCCATTTTGGGCTTGCTGGGGATTCCCGAAGACATGCTGCCGTTCTGGCTGAAAGATATCCGCATCAACAACTGGGTGCTGGTGGCATCTTCTATCTGGCGGTACATGGGACAAAACATGGTACTGTTTATCGGAGCAATTGCCAGCGTAGACAAAACTCAGTATGAAGCCGCAGCCATTGACGGTGCCAACGCATGGCATCGGTTCCGGTACATTATCCTGCCGTCCATTCGCACGATCGTAGTACTGAATATGATCCTCGCCATTTCCGGTTCGCTGTCCGTATTCGAAATCCCTTATGTAATCACAGACGGCGGCTTCGGAACATCGACCTATTTTGTCTTAATGGATAAGCTGGCACACGCCAACCAGAAGGTTGGTCTGGCATCGGCAATGGCAGTGGTACTGCTGGTGCTGATCCTGTTGGTCAGTGCTGTGCAGAAGCTGGCAGAAAAGAAGTTGGATTCTGGTGTTCGCACCAGTAAGAGGAGGGCGAGAAAATGAAACAGGGACACGTCTTTCTAAAAAAACTGCCGAAGCAGATTCTACAGTATGCGATTCTGCTGCTGGGTGCATTCTGTGCACTGGTGCCGATCGTCAGCTGTGTGACAACGGCATTTAAAAACGATGAAGAATACCGCACGACCAGTGTTATGACACTGCCGGAAAGCTGGCTGAACTTTGAGAATTTCAAGGTGGCATGGGAAAAGGCAGACATGGGAAAAGCGTTTCTCAACAGCTTTCTGATTCTGGTTTGTGTGCTGGTGGGCAGTACCATGATTTCCGCCATGCTGGCGTATGTGCTGAACCGATTCCAGTTCCGCGGCAATCACCTGATTCGCAATCTGTTCATGGTTGCGGCACTGATCCCGGGAATTGCCACACAGGTCACCGTCTATCAGATCATGACGGTTCTGCATCTGGTCAATACGCTTTACGGCTACATTTTCCTGATGCTGGGAACTGATGTTATCGCCATTTATATCTTTTTGCAGTTTTTCGAGAATCTGCCAAAGACACTGGACGAGGCGGCAATTCTGGACGGTTGCAGTTATTTCGGCGTATTCTTCCGAATCCTGCTGCCGCTGCTGAAACCGGCGATCGTTACCAGTGCGATTCTGAAAGGTGTCGGCACCTACAACGAATACTATATGGCAAATCTGTACTTGCAAGACAAGAACCTGTATCAGGTGGTATCCACTTCTTTGTACACATTCACCGGACCTATGGGCAGCCAGTATCAGTATATCTGTGCCGGCGTAATTATCACCATGATTCCGATTCTGATTATTTTCCTGTTTTGTCAGAAACAGATCTACAGCGGCATGGCAATGGGTGCTGTAAAGGAATAATAGGAGGCAATATATATGAACCCGACTTTGACACAGGCAGCCAGCCTGCCGAATATCCCGTGGCAGAACCGACCGGGAAACTGTTCTGCACCGGTGTGGCGTTATACCGAAAACCCTATCATTTCCCGCAATCCGATTCCCGATGTTGCCCGCATATTTAATAGTGCTGTGATTCCCTATCAGGGTGCCTATGTGGGTGTGTTCCGCGGAGAGCAGGTGAACGGCATTCCGTTTATCTACTTCGGCAGAAGCCGCGACGGAATCCACTGGGAGTTCGAACCGGATAAGATCCAGTTTGTAGATGAGAACGGCGAGCCGTTTCAGCCGATCTACGCATACGATCCCCGACTGGTAGAAGTGGACGGAACCTATTATGTCATCTGGTGTCAGGACGCATATGGTGCAGCGATCGGCATGGCAAAGACGACCGATTTCCGGACATTTGTGCGAGTGGAAAATCCGTTCCTGCCGTTTAACCGGAACGCGGTATTGTTCCCGCGAAAGGTCAACGACAAATATCTGATGCTGTCCCGTCCCAGTGACAGCGGACACACCCCATTCGGGGACATCTTCCTGAGCGAAAGCAAAGACATGGAATACTGGGGACACCACCGCCATGTTATGGGCAAGAGCAGCCGCTGGTGGGAAAACACCAAAATTGGCGGCGGAGCAGCACCAATCGAAACCAGTGAGGGATGGCTGTTGTTCTACCATGGTGTTACCAATACCTGTAACGGATTCGTCTACAGCATCGGCGGTGCCATTCTGGATTTGGATGAACCGTCCAGGGTGAAATACCGCTGTGAAAACTTCCTGCTGACACCGGAACAGTGGTACGAAGAACGTGGCTTTGTGCCGAACGTTTGTTTCCCCTGTGCCACCCTGCAGGACGGCGACACCGGCAGAATTGCGATTTACTATGGCTGTGCAGACAGCTATGTGGGTCTGGCGTTTACTGATGTACAGACCGTAGTCGAATACATTCAGTCCCATGATGCGGCTTGTGATGATGACTGCAGCGAGGGCAGACGATAATTGCAGATAATGCCAACAATAGGAGGGATGGACATGAAACTGACCGCAGAAGTGCAAATGATGCTGGAACAAAAAATCATTCCGTTCTGGCTGTCGCTGCAGGACGATCATTATGGCGGGTTTGTCAGTTATGTAGATCTGAACCTGCGGCGGAATGAAAAAGCCGAAAAGGGCTGTATTCTTAACAGCCGGATCCTCTGGTTTTTTTCCGAAGCGGCAATGCTGCTGAAACGTCTGGACCTGCGGCAGGCGGCAGATCATGCGTACCGGTTTCTGATGCGGTACTGCATGGATCGCAAAGCCGGCGGCGTGTACTGGTCGGTGACTTTTGATGGAAAACCGCTGGACACCACCAAGCACACCTACAATCAGGCGTTTGCAATCTACGCCCTGTCTGCTTATTATCGGCTGACCGGAAATCCGAAGGCGTTGTTTGCAGCGAATCAGTTGTTTCAGTGCGTGGAAAACCATTGCCGCGATGCAGGCGGCTATGGAGAAGCCTATGACCGTTTCTGGAATCCGGAATCTAACGAAAAGCTTTCCGAAAACGGTGTTATGGCAGAGCGTACCATGAACACCCTGCTCCATGTTTTTGAAGGCTACAGCGGACTGTATCAGGCGACACAGGCACCGGAAGTGGGAACAGAACTGCGTGCCCTGCTGGACATCTGGGGAAAGCACATGTTCCAACCGGAAAAACGCCGGCAGGAGGTATTCTTTGATAAGAACTACCACAGTCTGATCGACCTCCAGAGCTACGGACACGATATTGAAAGTGCATGGCTACTGGACTGGGGCTGTGATCTGCTGGGAGATGCGGCACTGGCTGAAAAGGTACACCGCATGACCGATGTGCTGGCACAATCTGTACTGGAACGCGGCTTTGACGGCGAAGCCGTCTGCAACGAAATCGAAAAAGGTGTGACAGATACAGACCGGATCTGGTGGGTGCAGTCAGAGGCGATCGTTGGATTTGTCCACATGCTGGAAAAACATCCTGAACAGAAACAGTACGGCGAAGCCGCCGCGAAAGTGTGGAAGTATATTCTGCGGCAGCTGGTGGATTCGCGGGAAAACAGCGAATGGTTCTGGAAAGTGGACATCACCGGCAAACCGGTGAAAAAGCTGACGATCGTTGACCCGTGGAAGTGCCCGTATCATAATGGCAGAATGTGTATGGAGATCATAAGGAGGAATCCAGATGTATCATGTTGAATATCTGCGGCAGAAAGAGAAGCAGGAAGAATTGTTCCGCCGCAAAAATGAGAAATCTTCTTTTTATAATGGTATCTACCTGCGGTGGAAAAATCCGGTGCTCACCCGTGACCATGTGCCGCTGCACTGGCGGTACGATCTGAATCCGGAAACGAACCCGTTTTTTCTGGAACGGCTGGGAGTCAACGCGGTGTTCAACGCCGGAGCAATTTATCTGAATGGCAAGTATTGTCTTGTGGTTCGGGTAGAGGGCAATGACCGAAAAAGCTTCTTTGCGGTTGCAGAGAGCACCAACGGCATCGACAATTTTCGCTTTCGGGAAAAGCCTGTTGTGCTGCCGGATCTGTATCCGGACGAAACCAATGTCTATGACATGCGGCTGACTCAGCACGAGGACGGTTGGATCTACGGCGTGTTCTGCTCCGAATCCAGTGCCAAAGACCCTGCCGACTTGTCGGCGGCAGTGGCGGCAGCAGGCATTGTCCGCACCAAGGATTTGAACACGTGGGAACGCCTGCCGAATCTGGTGACCAAGCAAAGCCCCCAGCAGCGGAACGTCTGCCTGCTTCCGAAATTCGTAGACGGGAAGTATGCGTTTTATACCAGACCGATGGACGGCTTCATTGAAACTGGTTCCGGCGGCGGTATCGGGTTCGGACTGGCAGAGGACATCACCCATGCGGTGATTGAAGAAGAACGTATGACCAGCCTGCGGAAGTATCACACCATTACCGAATCCAAAAACGGAGCCGGTGCGGTGCCTATCGAAACGGAACAGGGCTGGCTGCATCTGGCACACGGCGTGCGGAATACGGCAGCAGGACTTCGCTACGTATTGTATGTATTTGTCACAGACCTGCACGAGCCGTGGAAAGTGATTGCCGAACCGTCTGGCTATTTTCTGGCTCCGCTGGGCGGAGAACGGGTGGGCGATGTTTCCAACGTGGTGTTCACCAACGGTGCGATCGTTCGGCCGGACGGCACGGTATACATTTATTATGCATCATCAGACACACGGCTGCACGTTGCCACTACCGACATCAAGCGACTGTTGGATTACGCCTTTCACACCCCGCAGGACCCGCTTCGCAGTGCCGATTGTGTCAAGCAGCGGTGTGATCTGATCGACCGGAATCTGGAATTTATGCATCAACAGAGATAACACTCTTTTGGAATTGTTATGAGGAGGAACCAAAATGAAGAAGAAATGGATCGCAGCAATCAGCAGTGTCGTTCTCGGCTGCAGCACCGTAATGATGCCGTTTGCATCATCATTCACCGTAAATGCAGCTGATACCCGCAGCGGATTCGTTACCACCAACGGCACCCAGTTCATGCTGGATGGCTCTACATTCTACTATGCCGGCACCAATAACTACTACCTGAACTTCAAGCCGAAGGAAAGCGTAGATGCAGTGCTGGAAGATGCCGCAGAAATGGGACTGAAAGTTGTCCGCACATGGGGCAACTTAGATGCCGGTGTGAAAACGGATAAGGTTTCTGATAAAGGTTACACCGTATTCACCGACAGCGTAGACGGCTCCGGCGAAAAGGAAGGCGTGTACTATCAGTATTTCGATGCCGATCTGGGCAGACCGGTCGTCAACGAAGGCGAGGACGGCTTGCAGAAGCTGGACTATGCACTGTACAAGGCAGAGCAGGAAGGTATCAAACTGCTGATTACCTTTACAAATAACTGGGAAGCATTCGGCGGCATGGGACAGTATGTCCAGTGGGCAAAGCTGGCAGGGGAAAATGTCAGCGGTCACGATGACTTCTACACCAATGAAACCATTAAGGGCTGGTATAAGGATTACATCAAGACACTGCTCAATCATGAGAACGTATATACCGGCGTAAAGTACAAGGACGATCCCACGATCTTCTCATGGGAACTGGCGAATGAACCTCGCTGTGAATCCGATGCGGGCTGTGAAAACAACACCGTTGTAAAGTGGGCAACCGAAATGAGTGCCTATGTGAAGTCTATCGACAACAACCACATGCTGGCTGTTGGTGACGAAGGCTTCTATAACTATGGTTACAACGATTTTCCGGAGGGCGACCACAAGTATGTATACCACGGCAGCTCCGGTATGGACTATTTACAGCTGACCTCGATTCCGGATATTGACTTCGGCACTCTGCATGTGTACTGCGACCAGTGGGGACTGACCAAGGAGCAGGGCGAATTCTGGTTCAAGAAGCACGGCGAGGACACCGCGGCAATGAATAAGCCGCTGATCGCAGAAGAATTCGGCTGGAAAGACCAGGGCGAAAGAGCCGATGTTTACACAGACTGGTTCAACATTTTCGAGGGCAACACCTACGAGGGCGTAGAATTCGCCGGAACCAACTACTGGATGCTGGCTTCCATGGACGGCGGCAGCCTGTATCAGGACTATGACGGCTATACCGTTTATTTTCGGGATTACCCGAAAACCAATGATGCACGTGATGTCATTATGGCACATGCAGAGCGTATGAATGCCCGCAATGCACAGAACAGCGTTTCTCCGAAAAAGGCAGACTTTGACATTGTGAACCCGAAAGATGTGACCTTGCAGGCAACGATCAAACTGGGCAGCATCTCCGGACTACAGCTGGACGACACCGCACTGACTGCTGACACCGACTACAGCATCAGCGGCACTACAGTTACCATTTCGAAAAATGCACTGCAATCGCTGGAACTGGGCAATCACAAGGTAACGCTGCTTACCACCGAGGGTGCACAGCCGACCGCATTGATTCGCGTGTACGATTCCACTGCGGAGGAACAGTCCCGCAGCGTGATCGACGACTTCGAAAGCTATGCAGACAGCAAAGCAGTTGCCGCAGCATATCGGCAGAATTCCAGCGGTGACAGCCTGACCCTTTCGCTGGACACCGAACATGTAAAGAACGGCAAGGCTGCTCTGAAATACGACTACAGCGTAACAGACGGCGGTGCAGGCTACTGCGGTGCCACCAAGAATCTGGGCAGTGCAGACTGGACCGGCTTCGACGGCATTCGCTTCTGGATCCTGTCGGACGGCAGCAATCGCGAAACTACATTCCAGTTTGTGGACGGTGCCGGTGCATACTGGGAGAGTGTTCAGAAAGTCACTGCCGAAGAAGGCTGGACAGAGGTAAAGATCCCGTTCTCAGACTTCTATGTGCAGCAATGGGGCACTGCCGCAGAAACTCCGACACTGAGCGGTGTGAAAGAATTCTCTCTCTACACCGGACAGAACGGCAATCCGGGAACCGGTGTATGGTATTTCGATGACATCGGTCTGTACCATGACGGTACGGTCACGGTACCCGATGCAGAAGCAACAGAAACAGAAGCGACCTTTGATCCGCAGGATCCCACAGACATCATCTTTACCATTATCACTAACGGACATGTGCTGACCGGCATTACCGAGGACGGAAATGCATTGCAGCAGGGAACGGATTACGCTGTCAACGGCAGCCAGTTCCGCTTCAATCGCTCCTATCTGGAAACCCTGACAGAGGGCAAGCACACCCTGCATGTGACATTTGCCACTTGTCCGGACGTTGTTCTGACCATTCAGGTGCTGGGACAGTCCGGCACGACTGAAACTACAGTCACGACCGAAGAAACCACGACCACAGAAACAGAAACCACTTCCTCTGCGGCAGACACTACAAGTGAAACCGCTTCTTCGGAGAGCACCACAGAAACCGTTGCCTCCACCACAGAAACCACAGCTCAGACAACTGCATCTTCTTCCGAAGTGCTGGGACAGGTGCTGTACGGTGATGTGAATCTGGACGGCAGAGTAGACATCACAGACGCAGTGCTGCTGAACAAGGCGACTGCCGGCGTGGTAACCTTGAATGATACTGCACGGCAGAACGCAGACTGCGATGCCGACGGCATGACAGATACCAATGACGCAACCGTTTTGCTCCGGTTCTTGGTGCAAATCATCAACAACCTGCCGGAAATGGCAGAATAAATTTTAGGGCAATACCGCACAAAGATTGTGCGACAGATGCGTCGTCAAATTTTTCG
>OGPJ01000250.1_pt1 | contig 44443 bp, 41 predicted proteins | sample 1552831 | NCBI WGS metagenome assembly OGPJ01 (sample SAMEA2579914, study PRJEB22360) | human gut metagenome | biome: human gut; feature: human-associated habitat; material: faeces | place: Denmark | collected 2008/2010
CAGCCGCACGCTCTGGTATGCCAAGGGCGATGTGGTGGCAGTTGTTACCACCGGTGACGGCAGTGCAGACACTGCTGTGTTTGCGCCATCCCGCACCAAGGCAACCTATGATTTTCTGTCGGTCATCCACGACGGCACGCTCGGCGAGGTCAGTATTACCCTGCCGCTGGGCAGCTACCATGTGGAGGAAACCAAGCCGCCCTTTGGGTATGTCGGCACGACAGACAGCTACGATGTGACATTTGTCTGGGATAATCAGCTGAACGATGTGGTCATGGCAAAGAACATCATCAAAAATGGTGACGTTGAACAGCATTTTGATGTTGTACGCGCATCGGAAGCCTCTGCGGAACTGGCTGAACAGCAGACCCTTGGTTTCTACAATGACCGTGAGCATGCCCGCGTGGGTGTGTACAAGATCAATCAGGAAACCGGCAAGTATCTGGCCGGTGCTGTGTTCAACCTGTACACCCGCGATGACATCTACGACGTGGACGGCAACAAGCTGTTCTCTGCCGGTGATTTGATTTCCACCAGTCCCGAGACCGTTGCTGATGGCTACACCTATTTCAACAGCGATGTTCCCATCCGCGGCGAGTGGTACGGCCAGAGTGGCCGACTGGATGCCTCGACCAACAGCGGCAATTACTTTATCCGCGAGCTGCGCGCCCCGCTGGGCTATTATCTCAACGATGCAGAGATAGATGTCACCTTCACTTATGACGGCGAAGTGTTGCAGGTACTGGACAGCACCTGCGCCAACAAGCCTACTGAAATGTGGGTGAGTAAGCGCGATTTGACTAACGATGAAGAACTGCCCGGTGCGACGCTGGTCATCAAGGATGCCAAGGACAACATCGTTGACACCTGGGTATCCTCCGACACGCCGCACCGTGTGACGGGGCTGCATTTTGACGAAGAATACACGTTGACAGAAAAGCGGCCTGCTGATGGTTATGTCGTTGCGGATGACATTGTTTTCCGACTGGAGCGCAAAACAGATGCTGACGGCCATGAACTGGACGAGGCAGACGTCTACTATCTGAAAGATAAAAAGAAACTCTGGTTTATCCCCTGGGAGGAATGGGAGCTGCTGGACGATGCCACAGTCATCATGAAAGATGACATTACCAAAGTACAAATCTCCAAGGTTGACATTGCCACGGGTAAAGAGCTGCCCGGCGCTGAGCTGGTCATCAAGGATAAGGACGGCAACCCGGTTGCACAGTGGGCTTCCGAGGACAAGCCCCACTATATTGAAAAGCTGGCTGCCGGAGAGTACACGCTGACCGAGATCACCGCCCCCAATGGCTATCAGCTTGCGGAAAGCATTGCCTTTACTGTGCTGCCCACCGGTGAGCTTCAGACTGTCGTTATGAAGGATGCACGCATCCCCGAGGAAACACCGCATGAGGACAACCCGAGCAATACGCCGCAGCCGACGCCAAACAGCACGCCTGTACCTGCCCCTGCACCGGCAAGCACACCCACGGCAACGCCAGCGCCGATGCCGGTCATTCCCCAAACGGGCGATGGGTTCCCCTTTGCGCTGCTTTCGGCAGCGGTATTTGGATCTATCGTCGGTTTCGGAATTCTTGCATACAAGCGCCGCAAATCCAAACCGGATGAGAGCGAGCACTAAAAATCTATGAAACACGTACATGGTATGGGCGACTCTCGCGGGCCGCCCTATTTTTATTGGTGAATGACATGAAACATATCATCTGTTCGAGCTTCGGCAAAGACAGCAATGCAACAGCACTGCTGGCCCTACAGCATGGCGAACCGCTGGACGAAATCATATACACAGAGGTCATGTTCAGCAAGGAGATATCCGGCGAGCTGCCCGAGCATATCCAGTTTATCTATGAAACCGCAATTCCGTACTTTGAAAAGCGCGGTATCCCCACAAGGGTTTTGCACGCTGAAAAGACATATCTGGATTGCTTTTACCATGTGGTGAGCCGCGGCAACGCACAGGGAAAGCTTGCCGCTTTTCCGCTGGCGGGGCGCTGTGCAATTCAGCGAGATTGCAAGGTCCCGCCACTGGAAACCTATAAAAAGAGGTTGCCGCCGGGTACAGTTTCCTATTTAGGGATTGCCGCGGATGAACCGATCAGACTGGAGCGGCTAAAGCCTGACCAGGTTTCCCTTATGGCAAAGTACGGTGTGACAGAGCAGGATGCGTTTGCCATGTGCAGGCAGGAGGGGCTGCTGTCGCCGCTGTATGAGTACAGCCACCGCGGCGGGTGCTGGTTCTGCCCCAATGCGTCCATGACCGAGCTGCGCCATCTGTACCGGGCGCATCCTGACTTGTGGCAGCTGATGCTGGAATTGCAGGATACACCCAATAAGGCGACGGAACGCTTCAATCGAAATTTCACATTTGCCGAGCTGGACCTGCGGTTCCGTTTAGAAGGCGAGCAGTTGAGCTTTTATGACCAAGAGCTGGAGGTAGAGAGATAATGCTAAATCAAGAAAAATTGCCCCGTGCATGGGTGTATGCGCGCATTCCCGGTGACTGCGCAGCGATCCGCGCAAGCTACGATGCCTGCTGCAGGCAGGCCGGTGACGACGGCTGCACGGTAGTCGGCGGCAGCATCGATTATAAAGGGCACGGCCCGCTGCGCGACGGGTATCAGAGTATGCTACTCAGTATCAGAGACAGCAAGGTCAACTGCGTGTATGTCAGCCGTATGCGCCAGATCAGCGGCAAGGAGCGGTACCTGTACGCCTTTTTCAAGTGCGCAATGAAGCACCATGTAAAAGTCCGCACACTGGAATACAGCCTGCCGGACCGCTTGCAGCAATACAGGTTGGGAAAAAGAATCGAAGCATACGCCCGACGCACCGGCGCGCCGCTGCCGTGGTGAGGTTGAAATTTTATTGCGGAGAAAGCGAAGGTAATACCGCATGGTAGAAGAAACGGCCATCCGAGTGCAAATCAACGCAGCCAAGCTTGCCGGGCAGGGTATCTTTGGGATATTGCAGGCGGTTGCCAATATGCTGCAAACACGGCAGTACGGGCAGCAATCAATTCAATCACTGAACCGGCAGTCGCAGGCTCTCGCTTCGGTGGAGCTGAACGACAAGACACTGCCCTATGTCAGGCGGCAGCTCAAGGAATACTCGGTGGACTTTGCCATTACCAAGGACAAGGACACCGGGCAGTTGAACCTGTGGTTCAAGGGGCAGGACGTGGACCGCATCCAGACCGCCATTGAAAACTGCATTGCAGCGCGCGGCAAAGAGCGTCCCACCAGTCTGCTGCAGGAGCTGTCCGAACGGGCTATGCAGCGCACGAAGGAGCTGAACCAGCACCGCCCGCCGCCGGCGCAGGAGCGTGGTGAGCGGCTATGAAGGAACAGCTCACAAAGCAAATTCTGATCTACATTGCTGCAAGTCTGGGCTGCTTTTGGCTGGGCAACCGGGTGGGACTTCTCTATGTATCAGCTGTCGGAACGATCACGCAAAGGCTGGCCGCTGCGGTAAATCTTAGCAAAATTGTACTGCATCCCTTGCAGCTATCTTCTGCGCCGATTCCTGTAGGCTGCGGTGTTGGGGCTATTCTGCTGGCGGGTCTTGCTTACCTCTGCATAAAGTACAGCGGCCATCGGCTGGTGCCGCAGAAGGAGTACGGCAGTGCCCGCTGGGGCACAGCGGCGGACATTGCTCCATTTCTCCATGAAAAGGCAAGCGAGAATATCCCCCTTACGGCCACAGAGTCCCTGAGCCTTGCCATGAAGATGCCGGTAACAGCGGAGAACAACTACAACCGCAACAAGAACGTCATTGTGTTCGGTCCGTCCGGCTCCGGCAAGAGCTACAGCGTGGCAGGTCCGCAGCTGCTGCAGTTTAACAGCAATTATGTACTCAGTGATCCGAAGGGTGAACTGCTTGACACCTACGGAAATGTCCTGTTATCGCAAGGGTATGATGTAAAAGTGTTCAACCTGAAGGACCGTAACAAGTCCGACCACTACAATCCGTTTGCGTACATCCATGATACGGATGACATTGTGGTTGTTGCCAAGAATCTTATCAAAAACATGAAAGAGGATCCACGCCAGAAAAACACAGCCGACCCGATATGGGAAGAAGGCTCTACTTCACTGCTGGAAGCGCTGCTTGCCTATGTATATTTTGAGCAACCACCTGAGATGCACAATATGAACAGCGTGATGGAGCTTTTTGTGCTGATGCAGCATCGTTACGGGCCACAGGGGCGCAGCCAGTTGGACGATATATTCGAAGATCTGGCTATGGAAAAGCCTGCGTCATTCGCAGCGCGCCAATATGGACTGTACCATATGGCACCGGACAAAACCGCACAGAGTATTGATGTATCTCTCGGTATGCGTATGAGTGCGTTCAATATTCCCTCTATTATGAAAATCTGCGAGGATGACACAATCCATTTGGAAGAGTTGGCCAGCGACAAAAAGGTGGCGCTGTTCGTTGTCACACCAGACACCACCACAGCCTATAACTTTCTGGCAGCGGTCATGTTCCAGCAATGCTTTCAGATTCTTGTGCATACCGCAGACAATCGTGAAGATCATTGCCTGCCGCGCCATGTGCGGTTTCTCTTAGATGAGTTTCCGAACATCGGCATGATTCCGGACTTCCAGATTCTGATCAGCACCATCCGCAGCCGAAATATCGGATGTACCCTGATTTACCAGTCAATCGCACAGCTGAAATCTCAGTACGGTGATGACTGGGGCACGATTCTGGAAAACTGTGATTCAGAGCTTGTGCTGGGTGGCGGCAATAATCCGGAGTCGCTGGAGTTCTTCGGTAAACAGCTGGGCAAACGGACCATCGAGGTGCTGAACACCACAGAGAACCTCGGCGCACAGGGCTCCTTTTCCAAGAACTATCAGGTAGCCAGCCGCGATCTGATGACACCGGAAGAAATACGCACCATGCCGCGAAATCGCTGTTTATTGATGATTTCCGGTGTTGTGCCATTTTACTCTTACAAGTTTGATCTTAAAAAGCACCCTAATTACGCATTGGTAGAAAAAGAGGGGCATCATCCCTTCGACTACGAGAGGCGCGCAGAAAATAGCTTTGCAGCCTTTATGAAAAATGTGCAGGAAATCAACAACATCGAACTCGACGATGACGAGTCTGACACATAAACAGAAAGAAGGAAACTCATATGGAAATGGTATCTACAATCACTTCTCTTATCACGAACGTTGTCAATTTTGCAGGTGGCCTGTTGCTGCTGTTTGGCGCGGTGACGCTGGGCACGAACCTCAAGGACCACAACGGCCCCGGCATCAGCAGCGGTGCCTGGTCGATTGCAGGCGGCGTGCTGATCATTGCCGTTGCCACTTATTTTGGCACATTGACAGTCAGCTGATGGGAGGTATGCGCTATTTTTGAGGATACGATACGAAGCCAACTGGCGGGTATTTCGGCCACCGTAAACGCTATGGGGCAGAACTCCGGTCTGCTCAGCAGTCTGACCGATTGGAACAGCACACTGGCCGGCTATGCAGATTCTATCAGCTCCGGCGTAGTTATGCCGATTGCACTTACAGTTCTGGCACTTTTTATGGTTTTGGAACTGTACAATTTCACCCAGACTATAGCCATGAACGGCGGCAGCACAGCTTTTACGATTCAGCAGGTAGCGCTGGTCATGCTGAAAATCACGCTTTGCCGCTGGGCTGTTCTACACTCCACGGAAATTCTAAACGCCATGTTTGAGGTAGCGGCTACGGTGACAAACGGCATAGCCGGTTATGTGGGCAGTGGACAGGTCAACACCGAGGTCGACATCGAAAACGCAATCAGTGCACTGCCGGGCGGCATCGGTAATATGCCTGTGGCCATGGAGCTCATGGTCGTAAGCTGGATGCTGCGTCTTATCAACATTGTGATCAATACCATCGTCGCGGCCCGCTTCATTGAGCTGTACGTTTATAATGCCCTGGCTTCCCTGCCGATTGCCACGCTCTGCTATCGGGAACTGCATGGTATTGCTGTAAACTTCCTGAAAAACTACATGGCGGTGGCGCTGCAAGGGGCCGTTCTCTATCTTGTCATTGGCTTTTACCCTGCCCTGACAGCTTCATTGGGCAGTGGCGGTGACATCACCGAGCAGGCCTGGGCCATGCTGGGCAAATCCGTTATTCTGCTGGTGGCCGTGTTTATGAGCGGACGATTCACCAAAGCCATCACCAGCGCCATTTAATGGAGAAGTTCACCTATGCTCTCAACAAAAACCAATCTCGAAATCACGGAATATCATGAGAAATTCTTTCTCGGGCTTTCACTGCGTCAGCTAGCCTGCTTTGGTGTCGCTGCCGTGCTGGCCATGGCAACCTGCTTCGTTTGTTTGCAATGGCTTCAGCTGGATATTCAGCTGGTTTCCTACATCGTAATGATAGAAGTTCTCCCCTTTCTTGGGCTGGGCTTTATCAGCCATAACGGGTATCCGTTTGAAAAGCTTGTAAAAATCTACTGGGCATGGTACTGCGGCCCCGCTGAGGTCGCGGTCTGCCCCCGTCAGGAGAAAAATTATGTTTTTACCAAAAAAGCACGCAGACATGCCCATCGAGCCGAGTGTGTTGGAGTCTTTGCGCGCACAGGAGAAATCGTTAAAACGCGAAAAAAGGAAAGCCGCCAAAGAACGGCGGCAGCACGTAAAGCAGTTAAAGAAAGACGAAAAGCATGCAAAAAAGCGCATTGCCGCACGCAAAGTGCCACAGAAAGCCAGTGACTGCCTGCAATACCTGAGTATGTCGCAGGACGGCATCTGCGAGGTGGAGCCGGGCCTCTTCTCGATGACGATGGCGTTCACCGATGTGAACTTCCAGATTGCCATGCTGGAGGAGCAGAAGAACATTTTTACAAAGTACAGCGAGTTTTTGAACTACTTCGACCCTTCACTGCATCTGGAGGTCAACCTTGTCACCCGAAGCATGGACGAGGAGCAGTTTCGCCGCGACACCTTCCTGCCCCTGCGCGGGGATGACCGTGACCGCTATGCCGAGGAGATGAACCAAGTCGTGGCGGAAAAAGCACTGCGCGGGCAAAACGGGTTGATTCGTGAGAAATACGTCACCTTCAGCCTGCACGCCGAAAATTACCAGCAGGCGAAAGAGCAGCTGGAGAACCGTGCTGCAGATATTGCCGATCACTTCAAGCGTATGGGCAGCAGTACACGCATCTTGTCCGGCATTGAGCGCCTGAGCCTGTTACAAGGTATCATGCGACCCAGTGAGGAAATGAGCTTTTCTTATGACTGGCTGCTGGCTGAGGATGACCTTACTACGAAGGATTTTATTTCACCCAGCTCTTACAACTGGCACCCGGAGCATGACGACTCGCGCGCCGTTTACCGTGACCGTTATCAGTTTGGCGATAAAATCGGCAAGACAATGTATCTGCGGGGCATAGCACCGGAAATGAAGAACGGTTTGTTCTCTATGCTATCAGAGCTTCCTTTTGACCACGTCATCACAATGCATGTTGACGCTATGGACCAGGCAGAAGCTGTCCAGGAAATCGAGAAAAAACTTGCCTATATGCACAAGGAAGAATACGATGCCATTGCCAAAGCACGCGAGCGAAACATGCCTGCCAGCATAGCTGTGAGCTATGATCTGAAATCAAAAATGCACCACACAGAGCAGATGATGGATGACATTACAACCAAAAACCAAAAAATCTTCAAAGTCTGCATCCTCATTCACACCTATGGTGATTCCAATGCGCAGTTGGACGAGCGCGTGCGGCGCATTTGCAGCACCGTACAGCAGCAGCCCTGCCGCTTTGACAGCATTTTGTATGAGCAGCGCAACGCCATGAACAGTATGCTGCCGCTTGGCAAGAAATGGCTCGGGTTGGAGCGCACGCTGGAAACCGTCAGCACGGCCATCTATGTGCCGTTCACCACACAGGAACTGTTCCAGCCGGGCGGACTGTACGAGGGCATCAACGCCCGCAGTAAGAATCTGATACTGTGTAACCGCAAGCTGCTGCCCGCCCCTGCCGGTATGGTACTGGGTATGACGGGCTACGGCAAGTCTTTCTCCGTAATGCAGATGGTCACCAATATCATGCTTCGCTGGCCAGATGATGATATTGTTCTCATCGACCCGGAGCAGGAGTACACGCATCTCGTTACAGCCATGGGTGGCGTAGTGATCGACATTTCCGCGTCCAGCCCCTCCCATATCAATCCCATGGACATCACAGAAGATTACGGCGATGACGAGGACCCCATCCGACTGAAAAGTCAGTTCTTGCAGAATTTCTGCCAGCTCATTCTACACAGCTCCGAATTGTCGCCCCAGGAGCGAACCTTTATTGATGTAGCTGCCGGCCTGACCTATCAGCGCTATATGGCAAATCCCAAGCGCGAGGAAATGCCAACGCTGCACGACTTTTATAGAAATCTTGCGCTGCAGGGAGAGGAAGTCAAGCCACTGCTTACAGCGTTGAAGCTATATGTAAGTGGCTCCATGGACCTGTTTGCCCACCAGACCAATGTGAACGTGCAGAATCATTGCATCTGCTTTAATACGGTCAAGCTGGGCAAGTCGATGCAGTCTATCGGCATGCTGACCGTACTGGATCAGGTCTGGAACCGCATTACCCGCAACCGCGTGTTGGGTCGCCGCACATGGGTGTTTACCGACGAGTTCCAGCAGTTACTGGGCAACAAGGACTGCACGGACTTTTACTTTCAGCTGTCCAGCCGCGCCCGAAAGTGGGGCGCGATTTTGACCTCCATCACCCAGCACGTGCGCTCGGTGCTGGACAACGAGGACGCGCGCCGCATGCTGTCCGACTGCGGATATATCAAGCTGCTGAACCAGTCCCCCGACGATGCCAACGATCTGGCGCGGTTGCTGCACATTTCCAACGAGGAAAAGCGGTACATCGAGAATGCAGAGGTCGGCAGCGGACTGCTGATCGTGTCTAAGACGGTGGTGCCCTTCAACAACGATTTTCCGAAGGATACCGAGCTGTTCAGGCTGATGGATACATCTCCTAATCGAAAGTCTTAATGCGTTATGCTTACACCAGCACATCTCTAAAAATAACCTCACGGAGTCTGCCATGTCAGAACTATTCACGCAAAATTATAGCGACAAACCTTTATTCCATACCGATACTGACATATCGGAAAGCCTGCACAATCAGGTAGATGAAGCATCAAACGGCGCGGAACTGCTGGATAATACTGAAAAGCAAGCCGAATCACTGCTATTAAATGACGATTATGTATGTGAAACGAAAAATAGTATTTTAGACGATAGCGATGATGCAGCAGAAAGCTTATCATCTCCCGCCGAAGGCAACCGGAAATACATCACCGGTAGCAACACGCCCCTGGCCAGCCGCAGCAATGCCTACTACGAACTGCTGTGCAATCAGCAGACAAGCGGCCACCGCTCCCCTGCCATGCGCGGCACCACAGCTGCGGCGCACGGCATCACGAGTGCAAGCGGACTGGTCAGCTATCAAGAGGACTTCGCCACCGATGCTGCGCAGGATCTCGGTGTGCACGGCGCGGCGGCGGAACTGATTATGCAGGAGACGTTTCTCGGAGCTGTGGCAGAGGACGTCGGCATACTGGGCAGTTACACCGTGAAGGGCATCAAGGACGTGCAGGACGGCACGCGCACCGCCGAGGAGGTCCTACACACAGGCGGCGACGTGCTGCGGATGGAGTTGGGAAGCTCTGCGGTACAAATCGGCTCTGCCGGTGCTAGGACGGCTTTGCATTATGCGGAGTCGTTCTCGACCAGTGCGGATGATTTTGCTGACCGCACACCGGGCATTATCAGTAACACAGGCTTTCAGACCGGTCATAGCGTTATCAGAGTGGCGCGGTTCTTTGCCCATCCTGTCAAAGCGCTTGTGTCTATCGGCAGGACGGCGCTTATTTGTGGCGCAATTGTTCTGTTGTTGCTGATTATTGGGCTACTAGGCCAGATGGGCGGTACTACAACGACCAGCGTGCTGTGTGCCGACAGGCCGGAGGATATTCAGCAGCTTGTCGAAAGCATCAATACATACCGCAATGAAGCTGCCACTGACGAACTGCGCAGAGCCTTTTGCAACGATGTTGACCCCAACGGCAACCCTTACGGCTACGACACGCTGACCGGCCAGCGCAGCAACAATATGCAGCATGGCGTCACATGGAGCTATGCCAACGGCATCTACAATGACACTGCAGAGATCATCTCAATGGCCGCGGTCTATTATCAGCAGGATTGGCCCAGCTCACAGGAGCTTGCGGCTTTTACGGACGACGTGCCATTTACCCAATATTGCCGCGCCCTGACAGCCTACGGCATGGAAATTACCGCGCGGGAGTCCGCGCCCTACTCCTGCATCAGCTATGGCGGCTGCGTCAATGGCTATCGCAGCGAGGGCGAGACCGTGACCATCACAGAGTACCGATGCGAAACGCACACCTGTGCCCAAGGCAACGAAGAATGCGGGCACTACCGCAACGGAATATGGGAATGGAGTGGCGACCACGAGGAAGGCAGCAGCCGCCCCGAATGGATCGAAGACGGCACACACGATGTGACCGTCTTTTTTCCTGTCATTTTCCCGGATGGGGCCACGCAGTCAGAGCTGTGTACCCTGCCGGATGACTACACCCAAGTTGTCGACGGTAAAATTACCGCAGAGGATTGCACCGGCAGCATCGTGCTGGATGAAAGTGCAAATCTCTACAAGGGCGAGCTGAATGAGTGGTTCTATGCTCCGAACGAGCGCACCGCCACCTTTACAGTGGAGACCGCCGACGGTGACGAAGTCATGACGAAGGACTATACCGTGACCTTTGCCAACGCAACCGCTATTCCCTGGTGTCCCGGAGAGCTGCACGACGGCCAGTACGGCCACTATGATCTGAACTGCACCATTTACCTGACCGGCTATGACCGTTATACTGACCCGGAGACTGAAGCACCCAATGGCGCGGATGGCGGCACGGGCAACCTGGAAGCACTGGCCGCAAGCAGTAACGACGGCACGCTGACACGGACAGTCATCAAGCAGGATCAGTACGGCAATGAATACGCCGGAAATTCGGTCACTGCCCGCTTTACGAAAACTGTAACGCTGCCGCCCGGCGCGGCGGGCTTCAAGGGCTGGTATGAGAACGGCGCGGACACTTATGGCAACGTGGAATGGGCATCCCTGCTGTATCGTATGGACTGGGAGGCGCTTTACGGCGTTGCGGACGGTATCAAGTGCCGTTCGGTAGGCTCCGCTTTGACTGCTGAAGAACTGCAGGCATTGCTGGCCGGACTGAACATTGACCCCGACACCGCGCGCGGGCAGGTCGTAGCCTTTGCCATTAGCTGCCAAGGTCATTTTGTGTACGGACAACCCTCGTCGCTGCGCGGCGGCCCCGGCAATTCCAGCGTCGGGATGAATTTGGACTGCTCCAGCTTTGTGCAGTACTGCTACTGGGCACAGGGCTTGCCGTTCTCAGCCGGTAATACAGCCGCCTATGGCCGCACCGGTGACTTGCGGGCAATCTCTTCTGCCGAGGTCCAGCCGGGCGATCTGCGGGTCGTCTATGCCGCTGGCGGAGAGCAAGGCCATGTGCAGATGGCGCTTGGCGGTGGCGCGTGGATCGAATGCTGTTATGGCTACGGCGTCTGCGTAAACATGTCCAACGCATGGATGGAGAGCCGCGGCTGCCATTACTTTACCTATGCCGGGTTTTAAGGAGGCGTTTTTCATGAAAAGAGTTCTGACGATTTTGCTTTTGGTTCCGTTTGTCATGGCGCTGGCATCGCCCTGCCATGCGGCGGAAAACGGCGAAGTTGCGGTATCCTTAGTAGATATTCCCGCGGAGCTGCAGGAACGTTCCGTGCTGATTACGCTGGGCGACGGTCCCAACGATACAGACACTGTTCTTGTAGTGCTGAACGGCTTGAACCAGTATAGCCAGACTGTGACGTTGCCGGCGAGTACCTATTACTGCAATGCCGCTGTGCAATACGACGCCCTAAACGATTGGCCGCTGCGCGAGGTTGACGGCATCACCTTTTTGCAGATTGAAGCTGGTGGTCAGTATGAGCTGCAATATGAGTTTGCAGGTGAGAGTTGGTTCACAGAAGTAACCGGACGGACACGCTACTATACGCCGCTGCCGCTGCACCAACCGCCTGCCGACTATCAGCCAACAACGGCCCAGGTCAGCGCATACCTGACGGCACCAGTCGGCTTTTCTCAACACTGTATCGTCTACCTGCAGAACCTGTACAGCGGTACGGTATACACGCTGGATGTATACGAATCCAACCAACTGGCCGCCGTTTGTACGGAAGCTGACAGCGGACTGTATACGTTTCTATCTGCCCGCGTTGTGGGCGATGCAGCGGAGCGCTACAAGTTCCATTGTGAGCAGAATGAGTTGAATACTGATGACGGCGCAAGCTTTCACCTGACGGTAACGGACATGAAAAATCCAGATGCCGAGTTGTGCACGCCCAGCCGTGACGAGAACGCCACGGTACAGCGCGCGGCAACCTATAATGCACCGGCTACCGCCGCGCCCGCTGCGACACCCACACCGGAGCCGACCTCTTCTCAACCTGTCCAGCAGAGCCAAAAGCCAGCAAATCCGTTCTGGAATGTGCTGGACTTTTTGCCCATCGTTTTTATCGGAGCCGGGCTGTTCTGGTTTCGCCGGAAGAACCGCCGGGGCGGCCCGAAGGGGTAACGTGAGCGAAAGCGAACGTTAGCAAGCATTGCATGTGAAATTCACATGCGCCATTTAGGGGACACCCTAAAACCCGTTTTATAGTAATCAGCAAAGATGCAGAATGGAGAATTTTGCTTTGTCCACTACTAATCGAACACGGCCCATTTGCAAGCCGGTATACTTCACAGAAGATGAATGGCTATCTGTAGCAGCAAAAATGGCAGAAAGTGAGATGCCTAATTTTTCGGCTTTTTGTCGGGAAATGCTGCTTACCGGTAAAGTCAAGCACTATGATTTTTCTGTTATAAAAGAAATCTCTTCTAGCTTGAGTCATATCTCAGGTAACATTAACCAAGTGGCTAAGCGTTGCAACACGAATCAATCTGTTACCTCCAACGATGTTGAGCAGTTGCGGCGTGAATATTTACAGATGAAGTCGCTCTATCAGGAACGATTGGTGAAAGCTCTGCGAAAACTAGTCTAATATGTATGCGGCGAAATATTATGCAAACCCCAATCATGTCTTTCGCAAGTGGGCGTGCGAGAATGGCTATTTGTTTTTGTCTGTTATTGACGATTTTCACCCGGCTCTGAGTGGCAATCTTCACCTGTTTCTTACATAGAAGGAATCTACTATGGCTATCACCAAAATTCATGCTGTAAAAGTTCGACTTGGCGATGCAATCAACTACATAGAAAATCCTGACAAAACCGATGGGCAGGAATTGATTTCAGGTTACAATACTGCCCCACAGACTGCTGTGCTTGATTTTTCCGTTACTGCAGCAATGGCGCGCAAAGCACGAAATACAAGTGTGAAAAGACAAGGGAATCTTGCCTACCATCTGATTCAATCCTTTTCCCCGGACGATGCTGTCACGCCGGAGCGAGCCCATGAGCTGGGCCGCAAGCTTGCAATGGAATTTACCGATGGAAAATTCGAGTTTGTCGTTGCCACCCATATCAATAAAGATTCTATCCATAACCACATTATTATCAATGCCGTTTCTTTTTACGATTACAAAAAGCTACGCACTGTTCCCTACCGCACAGCACAGCAAATCCGTAGTATCTCGGATCGGCTCTGTATGGAATCACAGTTATCTATCATTAAAGACCCACAACAGCTAGGCCAACTCTACCCCACTTACATACAGAAGAAACGCACAACCAGCAATCGCACTGAAGTCCGCAAGAAGCTTAACTTCTGCCAGGAGCGTGCCACGAATTATGCCCAGTTTCTGCAAATGGCGCAGGAACTGGGCATTTCTGTTTGCCAGCGTGGTAAGCATATGACCTACCTACCGGAAGGTGCGGGGCGTGCGATCAGAGATACATCACTGGCCGATACCGACAAGTTTACGTATACCGGCCTCGTGGAGCGCTTAGAGGATAACGCTGCCGAACAGCTATTTATTCGTGAGCGCATAGCTAAGATACTTCCGAATGTCTCAACCTTTGCTGACTTTGCAAAGCTGCTGCAGTCCGAGGGGGTTAAGATACGGGTAAAGAAGCAATCCGGACAACTTTTGTATAAGGCTGTCGACTTAGATGGCACATGGATACCTGCGGATGCTTTAGGAGATGGATTTACCCTCGGCGGCTTGGAGACTTCGATGAAAAGCGGAGTGGAAGGCCTTGATACAAGCCACAGTACACCAGTTGCAGAGCTGTATCGAGAATTGACCATGGAATATCCGCAAAGCTGCGATACGTCTGTCAGACTAACGGCTCGTCAGATATGTTCTGCCGGAAAGCGTGGTGTCCTGCTGCAAATACAGGATGCGAACGGTAATCCCGCAAAGCTGATGATGGACAATCGGCACATCCATACCACCTCAGACGGTACCGTGACTGTTGATATTGGCGCTGCCTTTTCGTATGATATAACCTACGATGACGGCACACATGGCACAATTCGTGGCACAGATTTGATTCGACAAATTGATGAAGCGAATCTGACGCAGCCGTTGACCGTAAGTCTGACCGCTGACCAGATCATCGCCATGAGCCTGCGCGGCGTAACGGTGCAATTGCCGCAATATGGCATTGAGCGGCTATTCATTCCGGAACACTATGTACAGCGAAACGTCGAGCAAGGAAGCTGTGCAATCAGTCTATATCCCGGTTGGCAGTACAGCTATGTGCCGACCGGCAACGAGAAGACGCGAAAATCAATCAGTGGCGCTGATTTAGCGCAGTCGCTAGGAGGCGTGGTGCAACTTAGCGCTTCTGAAAGCAGTTTGGCCCGTCGAGTCGCTAATGTGGAACGCCGTGCAGGAATTGCAAATGCCCAAGAGCTTGGAAAACTCTTGGGCAGCATGGCTGATAATGGTCTACATTCAGCTGCTGACTTTGATAAACAAATCAGTGCATATCAACGCGAAGAAATAAAGCTCCGCAACGAGATTGCAGAGCTTCGTTCCAAAAGCAAAATTTATGCAGCAACGGCTCATAATCTGCAGGCGTGCCGCACCTATAAATCTGTTTGGTTGGAGTATGCATCCAAACCACTTGCCCAGAAGGATACCTTCTACAAGCAAAATGAAGCCGCCCTGCAGGCCTATAGCAGAGCGGCTTCGCAACTTGATAAAATGGGAATTTCACTGGGTACTGAACCTGAAAAGGTAAGACAATTAGTTACAGAAACAGAAAGTCGGATAGCTGATCTTATTGCTGAATTAGAAATAGTTTGCAAAACCAATCGAGCCATACAGGAAGATAAGGAAAAAGTCGAACAGATACAAAGTGGTTAAGCAAGATAATATTTAATTTCGTTTTCATCACAAAAGGAGGCTACTTCCAATAATATATGAAGCGCTCTTTGCTTGTGTTCCTCAACCGAAAGCTCCTTCCTTGTGGCAATATCATTAATACCACCGTTCATCAGATCTTCCTCCACACCATCTTATTGACCACGTTTACATACCCCTGAATGATGCGAACCACCTTCATGGAAACGGTCTCGTCCACATAATCGGGGCAGGGCTTACCCAGAACGCCCTTCTGCTTCATCTCGATGGCCATATCGGTGGCGTTGAGAAGTTCCCGGGTGGTAATGCCAGCCAGAATGAAGTCACCGGCTTCCAATGCCTCGGGGCGTTCCGTGCTGGTACGGATGCACACGGCGGCAATGGGATGACCAATGGACAGATAGAAGCTGCTCTCCTCCGGCAGAGTGCCGGAGTCGGAAACGATTGCCAGCGCATTCATTTGCAGCTTGTTGTAGTCGTTGAAGCCCAGCGGCTCATTGACCCGGACACGAGGGTCGAGTTTGAAGCCACTCTTTTCCAGACGGTGCCTGCTGCGAGGATGGCAGGAGTACAGGATGGGCATATCGTACTTTTCTGCCAGTGCGTTGATGGCTGTGAACAGACTCAGGAAGTTCTTTTCAGAGTCGATGTTCTCCTCCCTGTGGGCGGACAGTAGAATGTACTTGTCCTTCTCCAGTCCCAGACGCTCCAGCACATCGCTTTTCTGGATCTTCTCCAGATTCATGTGCAGCACCTCCGCCATGGGAGAGCCGGTCTGGTAGGTGCGCTCCTTGGGCAGACCGGTATCCGCCAGATACTTCCGGGCAAACTCGGAATAGCACATATTCACGTCAGAAATCACATCTACGATGCGGCGATTAGTCTCCTCGGGCAGGCACTCATCCTTGCAGCGGTTGCCGGCCTCCATGTGAAACAGTGGGATGTGAAGACGCTTTGCGCTGATAGCGGACAGACAGGAGTTGGTATCGCCCAGCACCAAAACTGCGTCCGGTTGAGCTGCTACCATCAGTTTGTAGCTCTCGGAAATGATGTTGCCCATGGTCTCGCCCAAATCGGCTCCCACTGCATTCATGTACACTTCGGGGTCTGCAAGCTGAAGGTCATGAAAGAAAACGCCATTTAGGTTGTAATCATAATTCTGACCCGTGTGTGCCAGAATTACATCGAAATACTTGCGGGTTTTGTTAATCACAGCCGCCAAACGGATAATCTCAGGGCGAGTCCCCACAATAATCAGCAGCTTCAGTCTGCCATTGTTCTTGAAAGATACGTTATTATAATCAGCCATTGTTTCTCCATTTCTGATTAAATTCGTTCTGCCATCCAATCAATATCATGCTTTACTTCCTTAGCTGGAACACCCGCAATGACACAGTTCGGATTTAAATACTGTTTACACAAAAGAGATGCTGCTCCGACCGTGCAGTTCTCGGCAACTGAGGTTCCTTTTAGTATCGTAACGTTCGTACCAATCCAAACATGATTACCAATTTTGACAGATGCAGAAGGATTTAGTCGTTTTTTTGTTCCCTTCTGAATAAGACTGTGCGAATCTCCTGTACGTATATCAATTTTACTGGAGAACAAACAATCCCTTCCGATTTCTATTTTTGTTCCTTCAATCGCTGCGAGATGTATCGTTCCACATAAAGCAGTATGCTCGCCAATCTGTATCGAATTATTATCGTCCTCAATCCAAAAGGTCGCTTGATTGCACACGCAGCGATTACCAACGTATAGCGTGTTATTATTCCCAGAGATGTTAATACTGCAACCATTTAGTCTTGAATAGTCGCCTATGATAATTCGATTGTTCATGCCATTGTTAACAATCCTGCACTTTTTTAGAAGGGAAAGCCCAATATTAGATTTTACCCCCCCCATGAATTATTAAAAGGAAACTTGTTAATCACGCTGAATGCAGCCCGAAAGAGTTTGCTATGTCTATCTACGATTTCAAGAATTTTATGTTTGTTCATAATCAAACCTCTTCGTAGAAAGTGTCCGGGTGGTTCGGGTTGAAAATCTCGTTGCAGGTCATCACCGTCACCAGATTCTCCGTTTCAGAAAGATTGATGATGTTGTGGGTCCAACCAGGAATCATGTGAACAGCCTCAATCTTGTCCCCGGAAACCTCAAACTCCACCGTTTCTCCGGTGTTGATGTTCCGTTCCTGAATCAGACCGTGACCAGCAACCACGATGAACAGCTCCCACTTGGAGTTGTGCCAGTGCTGCCCCTTGGTGATGCCCGGGCGGCTGATGTTGATGCTCACCTGACCGCAATCGGCGGTATGCACCAGTTCCGTGAAAGAGCCACGGTTGTCCGCATTCATCTTGAGGGCGTACTTAAACTTGTCGGTGGGCAGATAGGTCAAATACAAGGAGTACAGCTTCTTGGCAAAAGAGCCGTCCGGCATTTTCGGCATCATGAGCGTACTCGGTTGCGCCTTGAACTCCTGCAGCAGATCCACGATCTCGCCCAGCGTGACCTTGTGGGTCACGGGAACGCAACAATAGCGGCCATCTTGTTTCAGGACAGTCTCCACACCGTCAAACTCACAGTGCTGTTCTTTGCCTTCCAGCAGGTCAAACATCCCTTCTACAAGATCGTCGATGTACAGCAACTCCAACTCGGTGCTGCGGTCATTGACAGTGAATGGCTCGTCATTGGCAACCGCCCAGCAGAAGGTGCTAACGGCACTGTTGTACTTGGGGCGGCTGTGTCCCATCAGGTTCACGAAACGGTAGACCGCGACTTTAGCCCCGGTCTCCTGAGCATACTGGAAGAACAGCTCCTCGCCAGCCTTCTTGCTGCGGCCGTACTCGCTGTTGCCGAAACGACCAGCCATGGTGGCCTGAATGGAGGAGGACAGCATGATGGTGGCCTTATTGTTGTGCTTTTTCAGGCAGTTCAGCAAGTCGGATGCAAAGCCAAAGTTGCCCTTCATGAAATCCTCCGGGTTCTCCGGGCGATTCACGCCAGCCAGATTGAATACAAAGTCCGCCTTCCGGCAGTACTCGTCCAGCTCCTCTAGGGTGGAGTCCAAATCGTGCTCGTAGATTTCTTTAATGTCCAGTGCCGGGCGGGTTTTGTTCTTGCCGTCCCGAATGTTTTTCAGGTTATTACACAGGGCGGTTCCCACCATGCCCTTAGCACCTGTGACTAGAATGTTCATCCTTTCACCTCTTTAATGTACTGCGGCGCAGTCCGGAATATCTGCACCATCCGGCACAGTTGCGTTATTGCTGATAGTGCAGTTGCTTCCAATGCGGGCAAAGTTTCCCACAGTTGCGCCGGTACGAACTACGCTGTTGGTATAGACCAAGGCGTAATCTCCTACCACTGAATCACAATGGATTTCCGTTCCTGCATTCAGCAGAGCACCATCGCCAACGGACGCACCATTCTGGATGCAAGCGTTTTGCAGAACCACGCAACCACAGCCCAACTTGGCGTAAAGACTGATGTAGGCACTGGGGGCAACAATGTTTGGAAACGCATAGCCAAGGGCTTTTGCCTTTTCATACACCTGTGCCCGGAACTGGTTGTTGCCGATGCCAACAACCAGCAAACCATATTCTTTCCGCAGCTCCGGCAAATCTGCAAGGCCGCCAACCACCGGAATGCCGCAGATTTCAGTGCCCACAGCTTGTCCATCATCCACAAAGGCGCAGTCGTATTGGAGCATCGCCTGCTCCGCTACCATGCGCCCGAAGCCACCGGCACCAACCAGCAACAGTTTTTTCATAATCACGCCCTTCAATCTCAGTGAATTCTTTTACAAAGACCCTCCGTCAATTTCTCCACAGTTATTTTGAATATGGTTGCCAGCACAAGCGTTATCAAAGAACAACACAGCAACGATGCAATCATCATCATGTCCGCTCGCATTTTGTTAGTAGACATCACTATAATTCGAAGTCCTATAGAGTTTATAATAGGCCAATGAAGCGCATAGATTCCAAAGGAAACTGCACCCAACCTCTTGACCAATTTACACTCAAAGATGGATTTCACTCGTTCTACCTGAGGAACAGCAATCAAAAAGCTTGCAAAAGCTGTACTTGTAAACACAGGATTTCCCGACCAAAATGCAACAAGAGGAAGTAGCAACCCAGCTAAAACCATAATGTTCTTTTTATTTTGTATCTCTGCCTTCTCTCTAAGTAGTCTCGCACAAGATCCACAAAGACACGCCATGATGATGCTTCTGCCTGTAATGGCTGCCAACACAGTAAGTACACAAACAGCAATTGTCTCTGTCTTTTTCGACTTACAAATCCAACCTACCCCGTAAATCAAAAATGAGGAAATTAGCATATCTCTTAGACACCAAAACGGAGAGTTGAACTTGCTCGTTCCCAGTATCAAGACAAAAAACGGTTCTTTCAATATATCCAAAACTGTCAAACGACTTCCATATAGGTGCGTCAGCCATGTGTTTTGTACGATTGCCTGCACACTATGATTGTAGAAGCTTATTGTGTTCTGGATTACAAAGATAAATATCGCCGTTCCCCAAATAGGTATCGCAAGGCGAAGGATTCGCTTAGCACACTTTACCAAAAAGTCTCTTGTTTTTCGGGGGGGGGTAGAGATTATCAACAAATATCCACTTATCACAAAAAACAAGTAAAGCCAGAAACTCTCTGCTGTAAAAATCGGAACCGGTCCTTCAGTCAATATTCTGACAAACCAAGAATCAATTTGTGAAGCGTTTTCCGCATACTTGTATATCCCTGTGAAGTGACCCAAAAGAATGAAAAGGCACGCCAAGCCCTTCATTCCGTCAAGATAGCCTTCTCTTTGCGATTGCATATATTCCACCTTATACGTTAGGAATACCCTTCAGTGCATTCTGAACATACTCGGTGGTCATGATCTTCTTGACGGTACCTTCCACATCCAGCCGATTGGTGTTGTGGCTGGTGTAGGACTCGTCCGCCATGGTATGAACCTCGCCCTTGACCACGAACTTATCGTAGTTCAGGTCGCGGTTATCTGCGGCAACACGGAAGTAGTGACCCATATCCTGGCTGCGCAGACGCTCCTCACGGGTCATCAGGGTCTCGAACAGCTTCTCGCCGTGACGAGTGCCGATGATGTTCGTACCGGTATCGCCGAACAGCTGCTGGACAGCCTTAGCCAAATCGCCGATGGTAGAGGCATCAGCCTTCTGGATGAACAGGTCGCCGGGATTGGCGTGCTGAAAAGCGAACATAACCAGATCTACAGCCTCATCCAGGTTCATCAGGAAGCGAGTCATGTTGGGATCGGTGATGGTGATGGGGCTGCCAGCCTTGATCTGGTCAATGAACAGCGGAATGACAGAGCCACGACTGCACATAACATTGCCATAGCGGGTGCAGCAGATGGTGGTGCCGCCACGCTCCGCAGCCACACGGGCATTAGCGTAGATGACGTGCTCCATCATGGCCTTGGAGATACCCATAGCGTTGATGGGGTAGGCTGCCTTATCGGTGGACAGGCAGACGACACGCTTGACACCAGCATCAATAGCGGCGTGCAGCACATTATCAGTGCCGATGATGTTGGTCTGGACAGCCTGCATGGGGAAGAACTCGCAGGAAGGAACCTGCTTCAGTGCGGCTGCGTGGAAGATGTAGTCAACACCGGGCATAGCGTCACGGATAGACTGGGGGTTGCGGACATCACCGATGTAGAACTTCACCTTCTTGGCAGTGTCAGGATGCTTGGCCTGAAGCTCATGGCGCATATCGTCCTGCTTCTTCTCATCACGGGAGAAGATACGGATCTCCTTCAGATCAGAATCCAGGAAGTGCTTCAGAACGGTAGAGCCAAAAGAACCAGTACCACCAGTGATCATAAGGGTTGCGTTATCAAATGCAGACATTTTAATTTTCCTCCACAATCTTGTTTCTATTTTCTTCAGCAACTTTTAATAAAAAGAAGCCAAAAACCCAAGTAAACAGCAAGTCAATATGTGGTTCCTTATTAAGGATACCAAAGATGATAATTATCAAAACAATTCGAGTCAGTAAATTAACTTTATGTTGCCTTAATCCGCCTACAATATAAAAAACAGAATAGGAACATCCTAAAATTCCAAAGATGCTCATTGCATAAATCGATGTAGCAGTATCCGCAATGTAGTTCATACTCTGAGACACTTTTTCTACTCCATTGCCCAAAATTGGGTTCTCCATAAAGAGCGCAAAACTGTCCTGAATTGCTCTCCCTCTTTGACTCTCTGAAAGTGTCCCAGACATCAACTTTGCGAATGTGCCAGTTTGACTTAAACCTGAAGCAATTAGTATCTTATCCAAGTTTAGAAAAACAGCTATGGATGCTGCAATTACCGTTACCTGAGCAAATAACAGCAAAGCCTTCACCAATGGTTGCCTCGGTTCTATTTTTAGACTTACTAAAACAAGCAATAACGCCAGCAACACATATCCAGCCGTAGAGTTTGCTGTAATTACTCCAGCCACAAATAAAACCATTCGAATCAAACTTTTCTGTTTTACATAGATAATCTCAAAAATCAGAGCAAATGTTAGTGCTGTAGCAAACAAACCTGGTTCCCAGAACATAGCACAGTTTCTCTCTGGCAATCGTTCTATATAATTAAACAATCCAATGCCTCTATATATTTCGCCATTGATATTTGTAAATTTGGGCATCATATTCCCAATGCCAAGCACATTAACGGCAAAATAACCAATAAGTGCTACGACTGCTACAAGCGTCATTAATTTCACATAAACATCAATCAAAACCCTTTCATCGAATCTTTCTGATATTTCATACGCTAGATAAATAGTCGTAAACAATCTTAAGTAAAACATCGAATATTGGGTTGCAACAGCCGTCGTTAGAATCATCACGGTAAAGATTCCAAAGAATAAGGTTCTTAATGTTCTTGTCACCTTGAAACGACGTTCTAATACTCTTATTATCACAAAGATTGCAGCCACGAGGATTATCGAATTTCTGTATGTTGATGAAATAACACTTAAGGCACTCCCGCTATAAAATGCAACCATTATGGCTAGAACCCAGTAGATGATATTAGTCTGTTCCGTCTTATCTCTCAAAATATCACCTTCCCAAAATTCTTTTTTTAAGTTCTTCCTTAAGATGTTGATCCTCGTTTATATGGAGTACTCTCTTTATCGTAGAAAAAGCGTTATTCTTCAATCTCAGTGCTACAGGATACAAAATGATTTTCCCAGTTTTTTTATCAAAGACCTTATCCTCTTCTATAGTGGAAGGATGTCTTAATGGAAATTCCATCGGCTTTGTTGGGATTTCACAAAACCGGCGCGTCATTATCATCCGTAGGCTAGTACCACCGTGCGTCGAATCATTATCAGCACCTATATTTCGTATTTGATTTACACAGGGTGCTATTCCAAGCAGATTCTGGGAGCGAATTGAAAACAACATTTGGTAGTCCCATGAAAAGAACTTTTTTCCTTGCTCCTTTCTGTTATATTCATTCAGAATAGACGCCCATTGCTGTTCTGCAAGAGCTTTCGTATTATATGTTTTAAAGAACGCATCTTTATAATCAAAAAGATTATTTAACTCTCCGTTGTAATTTTTCAGATATTTGTCTCTCCACGATGCCCAACCGCATGGCAGTAAATGTTGTGTAAAGAAATAGCTGTCGTTATGTTCATTATGATATTCCGGCAAGTAATTTGTTCCACACACCCACAAAACACGTTCATTGTCCTCATATCTTTCCAGCATTTCATCCGCATATTGAAAAAAGGTGATTTCCGGGTAATTATCATCCTCCAGAAATATTGCTCTTTCTTCTGATTCGAAAACTCTTTTTGCCCCCAATCCAATATTCTCGTATACACCTCTATTAGCTTCTGCATACAGCTTTATAACTTCACAAGGCCAGTCAATCGCAGCCTCAACAGCATCTCTCGTTTCCTGGACTCGACACTTTTCCTCCAATGAACGACCTTGATCCGATAGTAAATAAATTCTATCCGGCTGAACTCTCCTTATTTGGTCAATAATTCTGAGAACAGTATCCTTTCTTTTAAACAAGAAGAGTGCTATCGGATTTTTCACCTTGTACCTATACATTCGTTGTTCCTTTCTGATCTATGCCATCCGTGATTTACAACACTTCATTAACCAATGTCCGAATTTTACGCACCTGAATCGTACTGTTTTTTTTCATCAGAACGAAATTGCGTCCAATATTTCCAAGTTCTTGGCGTTCTTCTCTTGTCATTTCACATACTTCAACAAGCTTCTTCTTCAGGCTTTCGATGGAGTCATCCGCCACATATTGGATGTATTGATCGTACTCGTCCGGAATACCATCCAGCTTGTAGGCCACAACCGGAATTCCGGAAGAAAGATATTCCATCGTTTTTGATGGAAAGCTATATTTAGTAAACTCCTCATTATTCTGTCTCGGATTCACCAAAACCGTAGCTTTTTTCTGCCACTCTATAACTTCATTTCTCGGAAGCTGCCCGAGGAAGGAAATTCGTGAATCATCTTTCACTGCATCCTTAATTGCCTGTTCACTGTCCCCAATGCCACAAATCACCAACCGGTAATCTGGGTCCTCAATCTGTCTGAACGCATTTACGAGATTCATAACACCAAATTTCTGATGCAGCGTTCCAGTATACAGAATCGTCTTCTCGGAGTTTTCTTTTCTCTCAATCTGCTGTGTTTTAGAGGCTATCCCTTCTACTACACAATATGGCTTTTTTATATGCAGGTAATCTGCCATTTGTTTCGTAAGAAGCACAAAGCAATCCGCACATTCCAAACGATTCAATGATTTTCTTGCCTTGTAGTCAATAAACCACTGAAGCAAAGCAGATTTCTTGCTTGAGAGATTTGTCATGCCAGGAAGATCTGCGATAATGTCGCACACAATCACGTTTGGATACTTTTTTTCAATTTCTCAGCCGCCGCCAAAAACTCGGCCGAAGCAGAATAAATACAAAGAACTACTTCGCCTGCTTTTGCTTTGCAATATGTCTTCAGGCTTTTATACACAGCTCGTTCAATGAAAAAATTGCGAATAAATTTTATATTACAAAAGCCCAAATTCTCATGATCGGAACGACCGCATAATTGAAATGTCGATTTCTTTACAATCGCTTTTCGGTAATACTGTGGATAACTTCCAATCGGAAGTACATTAATTACCTTCGGCGGAGTAGGAAGATTCGCTGTAAATCCTTCCATCAGATTGTGTTCCAATGCGTTTGCAGCGTCTGCCATATTATTAGACGAGTACTGCTTAACCTCATCCGCTATTTCTTGTGGAATCATCAATGACAAAAAGATGTATTCTTTCTCTCTCAACATGCTCTAATCCACCTTCTTTATCTTTGCTTAATTCCGTCAAACGCTTTTTCAATCGCCTTCTTTAAGCCGTAATCTCTTGTCTGCCCCCTATTTTTAAGAAACAGAGCAATCACTAACGGATATGCCATTCTTCCAAATATTGTACCCATAAGTATCCCTTTATCATAAAAATACTTATCTGTGTATCCGTTGAACCATGTAGAATCTCCATGGGTCACAGATCCGATATACCCCGGAACTGTCCAAACCTTCAGACCGGATTTTAGGGCACTTGCTAAGAAGATGCTGTCTTCACCACAACTGTATTTTGCTCCGCCACCAAACAGCAAATTATAAGACAGCCCCCTTGCAAAGGCCCTCTCTCGTCTGCATGCAAAGTGAACTGCACCATAGTGCATGGAGTTATACCATTTTACTCGGCGAAACGCATACGGTTTCTCTGGATTCTTCACATCACCGATAGCTTCCAGATCGAACAGCAACATATCTGCATTCTGGTTATTCTCAAAGGCAGACTCTATCATTTGGGCATAACCGTCTTTGTATGTCACATCTTCATCTGCGAACAAAATAATGTCAGCAGTCGCTCTCATTAAAGCAGTATTTCGACTCAATCCAATTCCACGTTCATTCAAAGACATCCATAAGATTTGATGTCCATTGTACATAAACCGCTCTACTTCATTGCGGTTACACTGGTTAACAACTATCGCATCAGATTGAATATTCATTTTTTCTAGCAAACTATGATCCGTCTGGTGCATAGTTGCAACCAACACCTGCAATGTCATACGATCCTCCGGTAATATTAAATTCGAAGCTTCTTTCCCATCTCATCCAGAAAGCTCTGCGGAAAGTTCGGGAATACGCAACAGTCTGGTGAGAATGTCAGTTCTCCAAACAAGACCTTTCCATTTCTTTCATACAGGTCAACTCTTACAAAGTCGAAATCTTTCGATAGAATCCGTGCAATTTCCACCATACGTTCAAACGTTTCTGGCTTGGGAGTTGTACCATCTCCAGGAAGTTCTTTTTTATGCGGAATCATCCCTTTGATTTGCTTCCAATTCATATCGAACATATCAAAGCTCAGGCTCATACCTTTATCGCCATCGGTTTTCCTATCATAGACAGTCAGAACGAACAACGGTTCTCCATTTGCGCAGTGGAATTTATAATCGGTCAACTGCGCTGCGTCTGCCAAGAATTCTTCAGCATAGATTCTGTGCGGGATGGTCAGATAATGTGGTTCCATCGAATATGCGCCATAGGTCGTCGCCAACCAACGCGACATCTCCGCTTTGCACTTTTCCCTGTCAAGTTGCTTCTTATCTGCCACCAAATAGTTCATCTTGCATCCGTGCGTTGCTTTCAGAGCAAAGCTATCTGGAAGGCTGTCAAAATCAACGTCCTCAACATTTTCCCAAGGTCCGCCAACCACCGGAATCAGAATATCCTCCAATCCTTTCTCACGGATGTAGTCACGAACCGCATACTTATCAGTACACATGGATGCCAACGAAGACTGCTTATGTAATTCAACGTAAGTGACTTTGTCTGCCAAAGAAGTCGGATTTTTTAAATTGAGAGTCCTGTGGAATCGCAACCGAGTATCAAACTTTTTAGCAAAATCCACACCAAACACATGGCTCATTGTAACAAGCATTTTTCCGTAGATTACCTTAATGTTCATCTTTCATACTCCATTCTTTTTTATACAAAGATGGAATATGAACCGTCCGACTTAGATCTGCAGCAATTTGCCCATCTCTAAATCAAACTTGTCCGAAAGGTACGGAAAAACACAATGCGCCGGGGAGAATGTCAGTTCTCCGAAATAGACCTTTCTCTCAAGCTCATACAAGTCCACTCGTACAAACTTGAAGTCTTTTGACAGGATTTTAGCTATCCGGATCATTTCATCTAGGTTTTCCGGTTTCGGTAATTCACCGTTGCCGGGATGCTCCAACCCAGAAGAAACAATTTCAGGAATCGGCTTCCAATCCATGTCAAACAGGTCTAATGTCACCTGCATCGCTTTGTCGCCGTTACTCTTTCGGTTGCTACACGTTAGCACAAACTTCGGTTCCCCATTAAGGCAATGAAACTTGTAGTCCACAAGTTGATCTGCCTTTTCAAGATACTTTTCAATGTAGAACCGATGTGGAATCTCAATGTAATGAGGCTCCATCGAGTATGTTCCGTATGTAGTGTCCATCCATCTTTGGATTTCTTTTTTACACTTTTCTGAATCAAACTTAGACTTGTCCGGCACAAGGTAATTCATCTTGCAGCCATGAGTTGCCTTGATTGCAAAACTGTCGGGTAGCTCAGTCAAGTTGATATCTTCAAATCGAGTGTACCCCCCCCCATAAATTGGAACGAGGATATCTCCTAAACCCTTATTCGTAACATACTCTCGCACTGCATATTTATCAGTGCAACTGGCCGCCAAGGGAGACTGCTCATGCAGCTCAATGTAAGACACCTTATCAGAAAGCGTCTGCGGATTCTTCAGATTCAGTTTCTTATGATCACGAAAAAGCGTATCAAACTTCTTCGCATTATCAATTCCAGCGACTGCCGTTATACACGACAGTAACCCGCCATATAATTCCTTCTTATTCATTTGAAAGGAGTCCCTCCTTCTCAGGTTTTCTCATTTTCTCTGACGATCACTCTCGGCTTGTTCATAACCACTGTACAATTATCCGGAACATCATCCACTACGATTGCGTTTGCTCCAATTCTCACATTATTGCCGACATGGACATTTCCGATAATTTTCGCACCTGCACCAATTAAGCAGTTGTTGCCAATGGTTGGTGCCCCCCCCGAGAATTATGGAGGTCATTCGAGCCAATCGTAACCTGCTGGTAAATCACACAGCCCTCTCCGACTTTCGCTCTCTGTGAGATGAAAATTCCGTAAAAGCCATGTGGCGTTGCAAAGCGATTGATATCAGGCAAAATAGGAATGCCCGCACCATAATGCTTTCTGATAATCTTACAAAGATAATTTTCTAAGCAATGTTTCCCGGGGCGTTTCAAAATTTCCTCTCTTGCCATCCAGAAGGCATCAACATCCCCCAAGCCAAACATCGCCTTAATGTATCTCAGTGGATTCATTACACTTTCCTCTTATCAATACCCATTCCAGTGCCCTTAACCCAAGCCCAGCAGCCAAGTTCATACAGGCTACGAACCACATTGTGCCCTTCGATTTCATGATAGAGCTGCCAGTGGTACTTTGCCTGTTTCAGCTTATTGCTGGACACCGAGCCTGCACGACCCATGCGATATGTACCAAGAACTTCCTCCATCCCGTAGCAGTAATCCGTCTTTTTCAGAATCTTGAGCCACAGGGCAAAGTCGTTTCTCTTTTTAATCGGAGGCACCTCGAACTTGCCAAGTGCTTCCTGATCGTACATCACTGACAGATTACCGATTGGATTGGACAGCCGAATCATCTTTTTGTAGTCCGTTTTCTTCGGAGGAATGAATACCGTGTGCAGGTCGTTTCCTTCCTCGTCCATCCAGCCATAGCCGGTCGCACTAAACTTTGCGCCAGTCCGCTCCATAAAGGCGATCTGCTTTTCCAGTTTATCCGGCATCCACAAGTCATCGCTATCCAGAAATGCGATATACTTGCCAGTCGCCCGCTTCATGGCCTCCGTCCGGGCAACCGCTGGTCCCCCATTCTGCGGAAGAACATAGTAGTGGATATTGGGATACTTCTCCAAGTACGGCTTCAACACTTCGGCAGTGTTATCCGTGCTGCAGTCGTCCACAATCTGAACCTCCCAGTCTGTAACCGTCTGGGCAATCACAGAATCAAGCGATTGCAAAATGAACTTGCCGCAGTTGTAAGTCGGCATAATCACACTAACTAGCATTCAATCGTTCCTCTCTCCGCATATCAAAGATTACAGCCCAGACTCAATCTCAAAGAGTCTGAGCCGTTTATTCCTTATAAAGCTCTACTAATCGTCCTCAGCAGTGTGAGTCACACTGCCGCTATGTCATGTACCGCTACAACTTTATTACTGCACCATTCGCTCATATCTCTACGAAAGCCCTTACAGCTTCTGGATTTTCTACGACAATCCGTGTGTTTTACAGCATTTTCATCGTCACGGGAGTCTCTGTCTTTATTCCTGATGACACCATCATCGCGCCATAGTAATCCATGTATTTATGCCAGAAATCACTCATATCGCTACGGGAGTCCTTGCGTTTATTCCCGATAGCACCCTGCTTTTCACTGAAAGCTCCCATATTTATGCCTGATAGCATCTCCATGACCGGGTTGAAAGTTTTAATGATATTGTCATCGAAACCCCTTGTTTATTCCTGACCGCACATTCTGGAAAAGTGTCAATTCTCAGATCCAGAAATTAGCCAAAATTCGCGGTAAATCAATGGTTTTCTCCACTCATAGCGGTAGTTTGACCCTCAGAAACTCCCTCGGTGCTTTCAGGCATAAACAGGATTTTTACAGTGGCAAACATAATCTTGAAATCCTCTACAATACTCGGATGAGCTATGTACATTAAATCCATAGTCAGTTTGTCGTAAGGAGTAGTATTGTACTTGCCATAAACCTGTGCATACCCAGTCAATCCAGCCTTGGCCTGCAGGCGCAGGGAGAATTCCGGCATTTCCTCACAGTACTGAGCAGCAATCTCAGGGCGCTCCGGACGGGGGCCGACGATGCTCAAGTCACCCTTCAAGATATTTATAAGCTGCGGCAATTCATCAACGCGGCAAGCACGAATGATTTTGCCAACGGGCGTGATGCGGTCATCGTTTTCGCCGCTGGAAAGACGGGCGACACCGTCCTTTTCAGCATCGACCCGCATGCTTCTGAATTTGAGAATGCCGAATTCTTTGCCATCCTTCGTTAAACGAATTTGCTTGTAAAATACTGGGCCGTGATCCGTTGCTTTGATGGCAATAGCCGTCACAAGGAAGATCGGACTCAGAATCACAAGCGCAATAGCAGAAATGACAATATCCAGCAGTCGTTTTACAAACAGATACTCCGGCTGAGGATTATACCGGCCAACACGAAGCATCGGCAAGTGGAACATATGCATGTGATGTGCACCGGACATGATGGTGTCACCGATGTGCGGGACAACAAATACGGTAATGTTGTTTTCTACACAGTATTTCAGAATAATATTCCGATCATGGCTGTGGATGCCGCTCAAAAACACTGTGTTGATGCCGTCCAGCATGGAAAGATTCTCGATGCACTCCCCTGCCGTAGCTGTGGAGACCACTTTGTACTTGGCATCAAGACCGTATTTACCAATCAGCTGCTCCATACCACGTCTGGTATCATAAATAACAGCTGTGGCCTGCGGTGGGAAGGTTTTAAAGTAGGCGTGGTGAGCGTTATAAGCCCAAATTGAGGCCATAATAACCTGTCCCACAAGAGCTGCCACGCCAGGAAAAATGTTGGGCAGGTGCTTGGACAAAAGCCAGATCACGACATACATGATAAAATCGCTGACCGCAGCCGCCAAAAATTGTTCGTAGATAATTTCGGAGATACGCTGCATCGACATCAGAAAGGCGTCATAAACGCGTCCAAAGATGATGAACAGCACAAAGAACAGTGCCACGACCAGGTAATCGCCCATTGCATAGTACGGCGATGCAACGCGCTTAGCATAGTATAGATACCAGCACATTGCAAATGGTATCGTCACAAGCACAGCATCTAACAGCTTTATCATCCGCAAAATCAAGTCATGCCTAAACCTTGTCATGTTCTTACTCCTCGTCCTTCTTTGCACATATTATTTTCAATACTGCAACTGAAATCAGGGAAAGCAGTTTTGAGCAGCAAAAGGCATTCCCACAAATTACTCATAAAAAATCCTTAGCACAATTCAGCAGTCTACCAACGCAATATTTTGCCAGTGTATTCATTGATATAATAGCACACAATTCGACATTTATCAACAAATCGGATTCACTTTAATTACACAAGTACACAAATTCAGCATATTTTACAAATAGACTCTTGTTCATAAGGTAAATGATGCTAAAATTCGATAGATTATTATATGTAGCAGTCAATTTGTACACGATTCATATTTCGCTTAAAACGCAACCGAGTCAAATAAAAACAGATTGCTACGCTTGCAGCAATCTGTTTTCATTTGAATCAATATTAACTACTAACGCTTAGATCATCACCTGCGTCCAAACTTCTTCCGCTTCTTTGACGGGTGTTTTTCCTTGTTCAATTCACGCTGATACGCATCTTCAGAACTGAAGCCAAAGATTCCTTCTGAGACCCGTTCAACCAGTGCCGTAAACATCTCGTAATCGCGCAAGTAGTTATTCCTTGCCTTGTCATCCATTACCTTAAAAAACCTCGCCATCAAACTCATGTATGCGTTATAGTCGCCATTCTGCGCAGCCTTGAGCAGGCATTCAAACCGCCTTGCAGATGGAGTCCACAGTTCTTCCCTTTTCATCTCAAACCAGCTTCTTTCTCAATTCTCTTGCAATTTTTCTTCGTGCCTTAGAAATCGTGTTGGGTCTAACCTTAAGCTTCCTCGCCACAACCTCTATAGGATAATCCAAATAAGTACGAATAATCATTAGCTCTCTGGGTGAGAGCCTTTCCAATTCCTGCTTCAATGATACCAGAAGCTCTACTCGAGCGAATTCATCTTCCGCACGAACATCAATGACATCAGCCACATCATCAATATTGATAATAATCGGCTGATTTGCATTACCAGCAAGTCGCCTTTTCCCCTTGTTCCTATATCCAAGGAGACGTTTCTCCGACCTGTATTTAATTTCCTCTTTGTCTAACAAATCAAGGATATGGCTGTTGAACGAATTACTAAGCCAGTTTTTTTCTATCGTCTGGTTAAGCTGATTATAATTGGCCCATAAACGAAGTGTGCACCAAAGTTCATACATTTCTAATTCAGTCATTTTGACCTCCTATAGCGATTTGAATTGTTTCAGTCAAATCACATCTAGGAGGTCCCCTGCTCCGAGTGCAACTAAGCAGTTTCACCACAAAATCACCTATCCCCTCAGTTACAATGGATTGCGTCGCTTAGGTGATTTGGGAATCATAAATATAAATTTCACAATTCCCGCATGTGGTTTATAAAGAAGGCCACCAGAGAAGCCAAAAAAGACTTCTTAGGTGGCCATCATATTGACTGTATTTAATTTACTATCCGCATCCAGTTGAATGATTCGTATCATACTACATTTATCTGTATTAGTTATAATACAACCTTCAAGCGAACCATTTCAACGTGTTTTCACTCTTTTTCTGTCGAACTATGTTGAAATTCCAATCGAATTATATTCCAGTATTTATTTCAAGCTTTTATTCCCGCACTCATTTTATCGATGCAATCAATTATACCTGATGGATAATGTGAACAAGCCAAAATGGGAAAGCTGCATAAATCGGCGCGAGTTTGCCATCTGCACGGAGAAAACCTGCCACAGCATCGGAGACTTTCCGCCACCTCGCCGGCCCCCCTTCCACCAAAAAGCTCTGCCGGCAATCCCACCGACAGAGCTCGGATATACTAATCTTCTACTTCGGGTATCGGAATATTGTACTGCTGTAACGTTTTTTCCAAAAGCTCAATGCGCTGCAACAGCCTGCGGATTTCAGCATCCATCTTTTGGAGGCTTTACTGCAAAGAAACGATATCCTTGTACCTAAACTAGACGATTGACTTCTGCTCTGCCAGCGTTTTTGCTGGCAGAGCTTTTTACCGGCATGGAGGTCGGACGAGGTGACCTAAACATTCCGACAGAGTGGCGCAATCTGTCCGTGCAGATGGAACTTCGGTTCTTGGATGAACGACTGTGTCGCTTTAGCCCGTGAAAGTGTCGCTAAAACTCCGTGCAAGCGTCGCTACTGCACCGATATATGCAAGCCAGCTTGCGCGTAAAAAACGACAAATACTACATCGTGCTCACGCATACGACAGATTGTTGCACAAAATCATACCGCAACCCTTGTCGAAAGTTCATGGTGTCCACAGCACAGACATTGCTTGCCCTGCAATTCGTCCAGAACGGAAAAAAGGACCTCTGCCACGAAAGCAGAGGTCCTCGCATTATTCAGCAATATTCCTTATTTTCTAGTTCTCGTTTCCAAGCCGTCTATATTGAGACCCTTGTGACCAACGATATAGTAGTTGCCATCGTCATCGACCTCTACGTGTGAACGCACCCAGCAGGGTTTGCTGCAATTATCCGCCAGTAAAAACTCGAGGCCAGAGCCAGAGGTGTACTCGTTGAAATCTTCCTCGTATCTGCCGCTGGTGTCCAGGTACAACCGGCTCGTACCGGCAATCGGGCGGTGTAGGTAGTTTAGGTCGTCAACTGCCTTTAAGAGCAGCTTCGACGTGTTCGTGAGCTCATTCCAGCGTTGCACATCGTCTGGGTCATCCCTGTCGCAGTCGATGTTTTCCAGAGTCTGATTATCATAGTAGCCGGATTGTACCAACAAGTGCTTTACCTCGCCAAGAGCATCATCCATTCGTTTTTCGAATTCCTCGATGTCCATAGAAAGTCCTATATTGGGTTTGGTTTGTCATTTGTTTTACACGATTCCAATTTCGTTGAGCAGCTTGACCTTGTCTTCACTCTGTCGGCCTTGGTGCAACATGAGCGTCTGATTCCGAATCCACCAATGGGACTGCGAACCTGTCGGCAAAGTTATGGACGCTTCTTTGAGCGGAAGTTCTCCGTGCTCGTCAAGATAGGCTTTGATGGCATTGTAGCTTTCTTTCCAATTATCGGCGAGACTCCCATAGACAATACCGATGTCTGCCAGCATCTTTACTCTTTCTTTCGGCATCGTGCCATTGCGCATCTGAGTACGCCGATTGGCAATCCACTGCGCACTCTGGCCTCCGTCCGGCAACTCGAAAGAGTTTTTATAGACAGGAAGCTGATGATGCTCTTCCACATACGCTTTTACGCACTCGTAGTCACGCATCCAGTTCTGTTCCATAAGATTGCTTACAATGCCGATAGCGCGGAGAAGCTCAACTTTATCTGCTGGCAATCCGGATTTCTTTAACGCTATGCGCTGCTGCTTAATCCAAGACTTCGTTTGCACACCATTGGGCATCGTAGTAGACTTCTCGCCGGTTGGGAGTGTGCCGCTCTCTTCCAAGCAACGCTTTACGAAATCATAGCACTCCTGCCATTCTTCCGCAGGGTTCTTAGACACCTTACCGCTCGGCTTGGAACTGGTCTGAGCGGCTTTCTTTACCTTCTCGCCCTTACTCTTCGACGGTTTCGTGGCATCTGCTTCGGCAAAAATACCGATTTCGTTCAGAAGCTTTACTCTGTCCTCCGGGGCGGTTCCTGCTTTGAGAAATTTCTTCTGGTTGGTAATCCAATTACGAGATTGGATACCGCTTGGAAGCAGAATCGAAGCGTCCTGTACGGGCAGGTGATGATGTTCATCGAAGAACGCCTTTACCGCATTGTAGTTCGCGTTCCAGCTGTTTTCAAGTTGCCCGTATTCGATGCCGATTTCTTTCAGCAGGCTTACTCTCTCGGCGGACAGCGCGTTGTCCTTTAATTTCTTGCGCTGCAGACCAATCCAAAAGCCGGACAGGCTTCCGGTACTCATCTGCTGAGAATTGACGCCGACGGGCAGCTGCTTGTGCTGCTCATAGTATGCCTTAACGAAGTTATAGTTTTCCTGCCAGTCATCGTTCCTTTTAAACTGGCCGTAGATAATGCCGATTGAGGCAAGCATCTGCTGCTTATCTTCGTTCATCATTCCGTTTCGGATAGCAGCTTTCTGAGCAGCAATCCAGAATTCGCTGTTTACGCTAGTCGTCAAGGGAATAGAACTCTCACCAATAGGCAGGCTTCCGTTCGCATCCACATAGGCTTTGATACCGTTGTAGTTTTGCAGCCAAGTAGCTTCTTTGGCATCCCAATCCCAGCGACCTTCGCAGCTCCAATCAAAGCCAAGGTTTTCAAGTTCTTTCTTCTTGCTTATGTAGGCATCCGACTTGTCCGCTGTCGGGCGATGATAAAGTCGCCACTGACGCTTTACCCATTCGTGGAGATTACCGCCCATCATGTCATTATAATCCTCCGGCACATCCAAGTTGCCGAATTCGTTATAATACCTCTGCGCTCGATATGCGTAGCTATAGGATTTTCTGCCAACCTGCTTTTCCCAGTCCATTCCGATGTCATCCAGCAGGTCGTGGCGCTCCCAGTCAAGGTCTGTCTCGCAGTTGGATTCTTGATACAAGCTCTTCTGCGCTATCAGCCAGTCACGCAGATACATATTGCCTGCCGTCAGGACATTAGGCGACACATCTATATTGCCGTGCTCGTTGTAGTAAGCGTAAGCATCATTGTAGCGTTTCTCCCAGATATCTCGGTCCACAAGTTCCCAGATCATGCCAACTTTTTCGAGGGCTTCGATTTGTTCGGGTTTGAGCGTTCCTTTTTTATATTTTTTTCGCTGTTCGCCAATCCAGTTACCGAGCGCATACTGCTTATTCTTGTACATTTTTGGTACGAGCAGGTCACCGTTGGCTGCATAATACAGCCTGCATTGCAGATACCATTCCGGCCATGGGTATCGGCTTTCGAGTTTCCAGACCATGCCGATTTTTTCAAGCATCACAATGCCCGTCTGAGTCAGCGCAACTTTGATTTTCGGGTTCCCATTATGGAACGCTCTCAACCGCTCAATCCACCGGCCCAGCTTATGCCCTTCTTCATCCTCATAGATTCGAGGTACAAGGAGGTCACCGTGCTCTTCGTAGTATTTCTTGGCAATCTCATACCAGTCTTCGAAGCCGAGTTGCTTGCGCTTCTTTTTAGGACTTGATGGTTGCTGTCTTGGCATGATGTTGCCCCTTTTCGAATTACTCTACTGCTTCGGTGCTTTCTTTGGCTTCCTGTAATTCAGGCGTACCCTTTTTCTTGCCCTTATTATAACATACAAGAACATAAAGAATCCAGATAATAAGGCCGGTTATCGAAATGGTGATGCCTTCCTTCAGGCCGGGTGTGTGGTAAGTCACAACGATGTCTGCTTCTCCTGCCGGGACCGGAATAGCCATAAGACCGCAATCCACTTCCTCAACATCGACCGGTTCGCCGTTGACCGTAGCAGTGAAGGCGTTCTTCTCATATGGGACGCTGAAGAAGACGAGCTCATCAGTATCAAAGCTTGTTGTGGCTGTGAAGCCGTAATTATTCGTTTCAAATGTGTCTGCTGTTTGCTTACGGCGGTCCGCACAGTCTTTTTTGAAGGATTCGAAGTTTAGATTTTGGAATTCTTTCTCCGGAAGCGGTTGTAATATATCACCGTACTTTCCGACCTGTTCATCGTTCAGAACAATTGCTTTCAGAAGTAGGTTGGAGCGAACATCTGCATCTACATCAGCAAGTTGGTCTTTGGTAATATAATAGTCGTATGCGAAGCCCATTGGAATAAAATTCTGGTTCTCATAAACAATAGTTTCTTCTGTTCTGCCACGCTCCTCCCAGTTGACCGCCCATTCTTGCGGTGTATAAACAGTATCGGTGGTATCTTCACTATCCTTCAACAATTGTAAAGCGTTACCGGCGTTACTATTGTTAATAGTAACTTTTGTTCCAGAAGCATCAGCGCTCCACGCCTTTTCATCTTCAGCGCCAACCATCAAGTATTTAACACCCAACAAACTTCGTAAAGCATAGTTTGGTTGTCCATCAAGGGGCATTACTGTCCTGCCATGTCCCGCTTCCATGTAAAAAGAAAAAATGCCCGGCGAAACTGTGGAACTGAAAAAGTCCTCGCTGCTGAACCCTAATGCCAAATTATAATTTGTTATTGTATTACTGTCAATTCGATACCATTCGCCTTGTGGTAATAGCTTTGCAACATTATCCAAGTCTTCATATCCTGCATACCAAGTATGTTCACCAGTATCTGTATCTGTAACATATCTTGTCAGTAACATATGAGCTTCCCCATAAATAAACGAGAAAACCATAACAGAAGACATCATCACTGAAATATATTTTTCAGTTTTCCTATATTTTTTGCACACGAATCCGCAAAGCACTACTCCAGCGATACTAATGCCCCATAGAATCCAGAAGATACTTGCACTTGAAGTCACTCCGAGCTTTAGCCCCAGCAGTTCCACATTACTTGGAACAAGTTCAAGCGCAACGAATGCTGCTGTACAGATAAAAACAGTCTTCCACGCATCTTTCCATTCTGCTTGATACAGCTCATCATTATCCAAAACCATCGCTGTAGCACCGCAAAGAATAAGAATAGGCATATAGTACCATCTGGCATAGTAAGTGGCATTTTCAAGTGTAAATATTGCATTTAACATTGGCACGAAGGCACATATTATGCAGAATTTCATAACTCGTGCAAACGGGTGCTTCCTCTCCGCACGGCATAGGGCAACACCACCAGTAATGCCAACAACAGGTAGATAGGCACATACATTCTGCCACTGCGTTCCAGATTGACTAAAAAGGGTATTCTGATACGGTGCATCCGGCATGATAAACATTGATGCAAATATCGCCATATATTTCTGCGGCTCACCGTAGACTATAAAATCATAGTCATTTAGGAACGAAGATATTCTTGGGTTCTGCATTAGGCTGAGCGCTGCTGGTATTACAAGCACTGCACCCATTGCAATTCCCAGAACAGTCTCTACTGCCATTCGCAAATAGAGCTTCCCAGTAAGAATGTACTTTTTACCGAGTAACATACAGATAAAGTACAAAATCAAGAATATAGCTTCTCCAATAAAGAAGTAATAGTTTATCAGTAAACTAACTGCCACCCAAATAGAGAAGCACCCACGCCGTTTGTCAATGATAGCATCATCTAATGCGGCAAGCAAATATGGAAACAGTGCTGTAACATCAACAAAGCTATCATAAAAAATGCTGTAAATGTTGTAACCACAAAAAGCATACAACATACCTGCCAACATCGCATACTGTGGATTCTTAACCCATCTTTTTGCCCAAAGATAACCACCTGCTCCAGCAAAGGCAAATTTGAAGCAAAAGAGTGGAACCATTGCCCATGGCATCCATTTTGATGGAATCCACAAGGATGCCCAGAAGAATGGACTGCCAAGCATATAGTAGGAATAACTATTAACAAAACCGCTGCCGAGTTCTGTTTCCCAGCTGAAAGACCCTCCATCTTTTATGAATTGATTAGCAAATTGCCAAAAAAGCATAGACTGACTATTATAGTCACCTGCATAATGAAACGGTTGCCCAAGCATTGCGTCACGAAGAGAAATCGGTAAAAATAAAAGTAGCGCGACAAGAAACGCTAAGATGAATGTCTGCCAGTATTTGTTCTTGATATATTTGAATTCAAGCACTTTAACAGCTCCTAAAAAAACCTCCGCCTTTATGTTTCCATAAAAACGGAGGTCGAAATGTTAGGTGAAATTGATATGAGTTGTTCGCAAATTATTTTGCAACACTGTAGGTGCCCGCAGCGTCCCCAGTCTTGGTGTAGGTGCAGGTCTTAGAACCAGAATAGGTCAAAGCAGTAACCTTACCACCGGAAACAGTCACGGAAGTAACAGTGCCGCTCACTTCGCCAAGAGATTTGATGGCCGCAGAGTAAGCAACGGAAGAACCGTTCGAATTAACACTCGTTGATGCATCCAAAGTTTTATCGCTTTTAGCAGCGTACTCTTCAGAAGCAATAGTCTGAGCTGCCATTACAGCCATACGAGTCTCAGAGATAACCTTCTCGTTGTTAGCGCGGTCGATGTAACCGGTGAGAGCGGGAACGAGCAGTGCAGCCAGGATAGCCAGGATGACCAGCACAACGATGAGTTCGACCAAAGTGAACCCCTTTTTCTCTTTAAGAGCACGAATCTTAGAAAGCATTATAATTCCTCCAATTTTTTTTCGGCATTATTCTTACAACCAAATAATGTCATGTAACTGAATAATAATATCATACCAAAACCAATTCTGCAACAAAAACCGACAATATTCGCAATAATTATATGCTCCGAATGAGCCGGTCACGCTGTTTTCGAGTAAAAATTCAAAAACTGCCGTTCTTAAGGCAATATTGGCAAAAACCAGCGCAGGCCCAATCGCGCTGTATCGTCATTTTTGTGTCAATGTAACATATCAATATCGCACTGGCAAGATACATAAGTCTTCTCTAACACCGCACATATTTTGCGCATAGTTTTCCTAGCCGAACACCAATTGTTACATCATATTTCCCTTGGTTTTGCGCCTATTCTTATAAAAAATCGCAACAAATCTATTAAAATCGAGCATATCTCGCTGTATGTTCAATAGCAAGATATGTGTTTTTTGTGCATTTTTAGCCATTTTCGAGTGTTTTATGCCCTAAAAGGCTGTTCACATCAAAAGAGGAGGCGTTCTCAATGACGCCTCTCCGTGCTATAATAGAAAGAAAACAGGAAGTGATAATATGCAAAGTATTGAGGAACGCGCAGCAGCCGCGTATGAACTGAAAGCCACCGGCAAGTGTAACTGCTCGCAGTCGGTTGTCAAAGTATTTCAGGACAAGCTGCCTGTCGGTGAGGATACCCTCATGAAGCTGACGGCGGGGTATGCTGCCGGTATGGGCTGCATGGAGAGCACCTGCGGCGCTCTTGTCGGCGCTGTGACGGTGGCAGGTATACTGACCGATGGCAAAGCAACGCCTCGGATTTCTAAAGAACTCCTGCAGAAGTTTGAGGCGAAATGCGGCGCTACTATCTGCAAGGACTTGAAAGGTGTCGGAACCGGCAAACCGCTCTGCCCTTGTCCTGAGTGTGTACGCAATGCGGTGCTTGCACTCGGCGAGGTTTTTCCGGACTAAGACAAACGGCAATTCTGAGGGTATTGGAGGGTATGAGGCATGACTATTGCGGAAATTTTAGAGAAGATGATTTGCTATTCTAACGGTAACATCCACGACATCGACCATCTTGTTCGAGTCTGGACATTCGCCAAGACCATCGGCGAGCTCGAACATATTGATACCGAGACGCAGTACATACTGGAAGTTGCCGCTATCACGCATGACATTGCCTGCCCTCTCTGCCGAAAGAAATACGGCAGCGCTGATGGCAAGCATCAGGAACTCGAAGGCGGGCCCTTGGTGCGGGAATTTCTGCATGATACTGGTCTGACCCCGGCACAGGTTGACCGCGTAGCGTATCTGGTCAGCCATCACCATACCCTGACAGATATTGACGGCATCGACTACCAAATCCTCATTGAGGCCGATTACATCGTAAACGCCGCCGAGAACGAGTACAGCAAGGAAAGCATCAAGGGCTTCATCCACAAAGTCATGCATACGAACAGCGGCTCGATGCTGGCACGGCAGATTTTCTGCGTTTAATAAGCAAAAACCAGAGCAAAAAGGAGCGTTAATACTATGGTAAAGAAGGTTCTTGTAGTTTCCACCAGCCTGCGCGGAAACAGCAATTCGGAGATTTTGGCAAAGGAATGCGAGCGCGGCGCGAATGATGCGGGGCATGAGGTTGAGTTCGTCTCCCTGCGCGGCAAAGATATCCGGTTCTGCATCGGATGCATGACCTGCCAAAAATCTGGCCGTTGTGTATTGAAGGATGATGTAGCCGAAATCATGGCAAAGGTCAAGGAAGCCGAGGTTGTTGTCTTCGCTACACCTATCTACTATTATGAGATGTGCGGGCAGATGAAGACGTTGCTTGACCGTCTGAATCCTCTGTACGAGTCCGACTATAAGTTCCGCGACATCTATATGCTCGCCACCGCCGCTGACGACGATGCGCACGCCATCGACAAGGCTTACAACGGGTTGCAGGGTTGGGTCGATTGCTTTGAGAAGGCCGAGCTCAAAGGCTATGTGTTTGGCAAAGGCATTGCCGAGCCGGGTGATGCAAAGAACCATACTGAGACTTTGCTGGACGCCTATAATCTCGGCAAATCCCTGTGAGGTACAGCGACGACCATGACGATTCGATACGCTGTCCCTGATGATGTTCCCGCACTTTCTGCCGTTGAGGACGAGTGTTTTCCTCCCGCTGAGGCTGCTACTGCCGCCGAGTTTGCCGAGAGAGTTGCCCATTATGGCAATCATTTCTGGCTGATGTATGATGGTGACAAACTCATCTCCTTCGTGGACGGGTTCGTGACCGATGACGCCGACTTGACGGATGAGATGTACGAGAACGCCGCCATGTACAACGAGAACGGTGCGTGGCAGATGATTTTCGGTGTCAATACGCTGCCTGCATATCGCCAGCATGGGTATGCCGGTGAATTGCTTCAAAAGGCGATTGCTGACGCGAAAGAACAGGGACGTAAGGGTCTTGTTCTGACCTGCAAGGACAGACTTGTCCACTACTACGCCAAGTTCGGCTTTGTGGATGAGGGCGTGACCGACAAGTCCACGCACGGGAATGTGGCGTGGCATCAGATGCGGTTGACATTCTAATATTTTGTCAAGAAAAAATCCCCCAGTGTAACTTGCTCTGAGGGATTTACTAATATATGACGGTGCTCGCCATATCACTAATGGTTATTCTTTATTTGAAACAATTTGTTGTGTTAGGTCGTGATTCCTAATGAATTTTCATAAAAGAAATCTTTTGCATATACGTCAGTTCCATCGTCGAATGCATCTCTACTATTGCAATAGATAACATATCCCGCATAAACATTTTTGATGGCATCTGCGTACCTGACTTCGCTTCTTTTAAACGAATCAATCTTGCCGTCATCGCCACAATATATTCCGATATACCCATTACCGTTATCATATACGGTCCACATCACTGAGCCATTTTTGTCAATGTATGAGTAAAAATAGGCATCATTTGAGTCTGTGAGTCCTTTTTCTAGCGCAGGAACTTCCGAAAGGTGAACTATTTCAGCATAGCGTTCTTTTAGCTTGTCATCTAGTTTTCCGTTGCTCGTTCCATATTCTCCGCTTTTTGACGCAATCGTCAACGGCTTACCAATCGTCTTTTGTCTTTGGAATTCGTCATTGAGCGCGTATACCGTAGATATCTCAGTCTGTACAGCCTGCGTCAACATCCGGGTCTCAGCCACAACCTGATTCTTTCTGGCTTTGTCAATGTACCCGGTCAATGCCGGAATCAGCAGTGCCGCAAGAATTGCCAGAATCACCAGTACAACAATGAGCTCGACAAGTGTGAACCCGCGTTTCGTATTCTTCTTAGCCATAAAATCGATATCCTTTCGGGGGCATTTTGATGTTATTATAGCATATCGACGCAAGTAAGTCCATTCTATACGCAAATCTTATATGCAAACTTTTACTCGAGATATTTTAATCAAATCTTCTAATCAATCTTCCAGATTAAATCTTTCTTCACGAGAACAATTTCTCATCATTTATTAGCCATTAAGGTAATAAAAATCATAACGACAGTCGCATCCTGTTCTCTGATTTTCTGAGCAGCACTCATACCGTCTAGTAGCGGCATTTCAATATCCAACAGCAGAATATCCCATATAGGTTTGTAGTTCTCAGCAATATCCATGCCATCGTTAAACACCGCGATATTGCCTTCGAGTCCATGCTCATTAAGATAGCGAACATCATTATCCTTTGTCTGCTGAGCCAAATCTGCTTCGTCTTCGACAATTGCAATCTGCAGCATACCCGAAACCTTCCCATAGGATTTGCATTCTTTCTTTTCTGTCATCATTCTACCAAGTGCGACAAACAATGTCAAAAAGATTTTCAAGAGCACTTATGCATTTTTTCAGTCACAGCAAAAGGAGCGTCCGCCAAAGCAGACGCTCCTTTTTGTGTTTCTTGTGCCTTTTGAAAGGCTCACAGCTTACTTGCCGCTGCCGTTCAGACGCGGGGTGGTCTCAGTCTTCGTTTCATTGCAAACTGTGCAGGTATAGGTCTTAACGCCATCTTTTTCAGTCGTGGGTTCAGTAGTTACGACACCGTTATCCCAAGTGTGGTCTTTCTTTGGCGTGGTGGAGAGAACGGCACTCACTTCATTGCAGACGGTGCAGTAGATTTCGGTGCGCCCTCTTCCTTGCAGGTGGGCTCAATGACACGAAAGGCGGCATGATGACCGGTGGAGTGTACAATGTTGTCCTTGTAGGAGAGGCTGTCATCCTCTTTGCACTTGTGCATCGTGTAGCCATCCTCGGTGCAAGTCGGCAGGACAACGGTCACGGTGAAGGTGTACTTCGTGGGGAAAACCTTTTCGGTCGTAGTAGCGTCACACTTCTTGCAGTGCAGCGTCCTGACGCCATACTCATCATAGGTAGGCTGCGTGGTGATAGTGCCTTCGTCCCAGACATGACCCGTGCCACCATAGGAGTAGGTCGTAGTATGAGAAGCATCGCGCTTGCAGTGCATCAGCATAGTGCCCTGCTCGGTGCAGGTAGCCTTTTTCAGACACTCGGCATTTGCAAAGTCCCAATCATGGCTGCCGATAGCTGCCATAGGCTTCAAGACTCTTTCGTTGCAGCCCTCGTAGTTGCAGTACACCCAACGCTCGCCCTCTGTCTCACAAGAGGACTCCTTGACGATTTCGCCAAGGCGCGTGTAATCGTGGGTATGTACCTTGACGATATCTTCGGTCTTTGTTGCGCTACAAACAGTGCAGGTAAAGGTCTTGATTCCGGTCTCGGTAGCGGTCGGTTCCTTCGTTACAACGCCTTCATCCCACTGATGCTCACCAGTGGCAGGAAGGTCTTTCACATGCTGCTTATCGTTGCAGTGCTCACAGACATTGTCTACGCTGCCAGGAGCGCCACAGGTAGCGGGAGTAGTGACTTCCTTATACTGATGGCCCAGCGCAGCAACAGGCGTATCCTGATAGGTCTTTGCGGGATTCTCATTGCAGGTGTGCAGCGTGTAACCGTCCTCGGTGCAAGTAGGAGGAACGACAGTTTCCGTGAAGGTATAGCCCAGTGCAGGAATCACTTCTGTATACACATGGGTCCCGTCATTTTGGCAGGTATAGGTGCGCTCACCGTCTTCTTCGTAGGTCGGTTCCTTCGTTACAACACCAGCGTCCCAAGCGTGTCCAGTCGCAGGAACAGGTTCCGTGTAGGTGTGGCTCCCATCATTCAGGCAAGTGAAGGTCTTAACACCATCCTCGGTGCAGGTAGGAACCTTGGTGACAGTACCATCATCCCACTTGTGGCCCAGAGCCGGGATTTCCTCAGTCTTAGTCTCTGTGCAACCGGCATTCTGGCACTTATAGGTCTTTACACCGACAGCTTCGCAGGTAGCGGGCGTTGTGACAGTGCCATCATCCCACTTATGACCCAAAGCCGCGATTTCCTCGGTCTTAGTCTCTGTGCAGCCATTACGGGTGCAGGTATAGGTCTTAACGCCAGCTGTCGTACAGGTCGCCGCTGTAGTAACTGTACCGGCATTCCAAGCATGACCCAGTGCATTCGTATAATCGCGTTTTTCAGTCAGAGCGGAATCCTGGTCGCAGATGTAAACGGTATAGCCCTGCTCAGTGCAGGTAGGCGCTACCGTATCACCTTTACGAAAGACGAAATCGAGAGATTGTTTTCTGCGGTAGATTGTACCAAAGAAT